>Ga0180217_1000216_pt1 | contig 111987 bp, 47 predicted proteins | sample eDN3rd37CBELigOP_FD_128521 | JGI IMG/M metagenome (GOLD analysis project Ga0180217, IMG submission 128521) | Enriched Organic Plus compost microbial communities from Emeryville, California, USA - eDNA 3rd pass 37_C BE-Lig OP (version 2) (version 2) ... | reverse complement strand
AAGCACGCTTTTGCGCGCTCGAAATGGCGCCATGGGAGGTGTGTGCACATTAGCCGATGGGATAATCGCGTAGAGCACGTTGGGTGGGATTAAAGTAGTGTTTTCTCAACACACGATGCACTCGGCAACCCACTCAAAGCGATCCGTGTTTTGTAACGTAGTGGAGCTGGAACGGAGAAATGAGCGCGCAAGACCGGATCTCACCCTAGTTGTACCCTTCTGTGCCCCAAAAACCGCGCCATGCATGTAGAACTAGCAGCTCCTCCCGCACCCCAGCTCTGGTAACTTGAGCCACCTCTCCCGACCGCCGTGTGTGAGTGTTATCCTGTTACCCGCCCTAGCTAGTCCGACTTTCCGACTTGAACAATACGCAACGTCAAAGTAGCGGTATAATCAAAATGTCGACCGAAACGAAACAATCAGCCAACGTAGGCTACAACTTCATCGGTGAGGCCCGCAACCGACTCGCTGAGGCCGTGTCCACCATCTTCAATGACTACTACAATGTACAGATCCCCGCTACGGAGCTCGCCCCACAGTTTGCTCGCCCTGCGCGACCTGAGCAGGGTGATTTCGGTATGCCCTGCTTCGCTTTCGGCAAGCGTCTCAATAATCCACAGGTCATCGAGGCTCTCAAGGCGAAGGGCGTTGAGAACCCTGTGATCAACCCCAACAGCATCGCTGAGACTATTGCTAAGCACCTCACTGAGCGCAGCGCTGCTGGTGAACTCCCCAGCTTGATCGTCGACGGCAAGTCCATCCTGGCTTCTGTCACTACGGCCGGTGCTTATCTCAACATCAACTTGCGCATGGGTCTCCACGGTAAGATCATTCACAGCATCTTGACTGGTGGTTTCTTGAACCCCCTCCCCACTGATGGCAAGGATAAGGTCATGATCGAGTACTCCCAGCCCAACACCCACAAGGCTTTCCACGTTGGTCACATGCGTAACGCTGCGCTAGGCGACTGCCTGGTTCGCCTTTATGAGCAGGTTGGCCACCCTGTCACGGCCGTTAACTACTTCGGTGATGAGGGTGCTCACGTCGCCAAGTGCTTGTGGTACCTCCAGACCCGCTACATGCCCAAGGCGAAGGAACTCTATGCAAAGGGGATCAAGTACGACGAGCAAGAGCACATCTACGCCATGAAGGGTATCGAGGACCTCGACACCGTCATTCCCGTCGACCAACGCGCCGAGTGGTTGGGTGACCTCTATACCAAGGCTGTTGATGTTCTTGACATCCGCAACTACACCGACTTGCCTTATCCCGTCGTCATCGCTGCTAAGGTCCTTTCCAAGGAGAAGCACCCCAGCCCCGAGGCTCCTGAGAACTGGCACGTTGTCACTTTGCAGATCGGACCCGATGCCGAGAACGACAAGGCTACTGTCGTTTGTGGTGGTACTGGCTACGAGGTGGGTAACATGGTTGCTTACCTCCCTGTTGGTAAGAAGATCAGCAAGAAGATGGGTGTTGTTGAGCCTAAGGACATGAAGGGCGTGATCTCATGCGGTGTCATGCTTTCCGAGAAGGAGCTGGGTGGTGCCGGTGGTGATGATGATGAAGATGATGGTCCCGCTCCTGCTCCTGAGGCCAAGGAGTCCGAGGCCAAGGAGGCTGGTGCTGCTAAGAAGGGTGGCAAGAAAGGTGGTGAGGCTGGTGCTGCTGCTGCCCCCAACCCCAACAACCAGATCAAGATCCTGCCCAGCACCGCAACCCCTGGCATGTCCTTGGTTGATGTTGGCAAGAAGGCTGATTGCAAGGTTGAGGGCAGTGTCTTGGCATACCACCAGGCACTCAGCAAGGAGGCAGGTGATGTCCTGATCGCACTCGAGCACGGTGTTCCTGATCAAGTCGCTCTCTGGCGCCACACGGGTCAGTGGTCCCTTGATGCTTTCAAGGAGATCTACAAGTGGTTGGACTGCCGCTTCGACCACGACTTCACCGAGTCTGAAGTCTCTGAACCATCTCGTGAGCTCGTCCACAAGTGGCTCGAGGAGGGCAAGCTCCAGAAGCACAATGGTGCAGTCGTCATGGATCTCACTGCGCATGGCCTTGGGAGATGCACTCTTTTGAAGTCCAACGGTGCTGGGCTTTATGCTACCAAGGACTTGGCTCTCGCCTCTCGCAAGTTCGATCAGTTCCACATTGACAAGTCGATTTATGTCGTCGATGCTGCTCAGACCTACCACTTCCAGCAGGTTTTCAAGACTCTTGAGCTCGCTGGTTACCCACAGGCTAAGAAGTGTGTGCACCTTCCCTACGGTCTCGTCGTTTTGCCCTCGGGCCGTATGAGCTCTCGCAAGGGTAACGTCATGCTCTTCTCTCAGCTTCGCAGTGAGATGAACCGCGTTATCTCTGCTAAGTTGAGCATGACCACTGCCGAAGGCAGTGCCGCAACTGGTATTCGCAACATGGATGAGGTTCTCCGTCGCGTCGCGGTTTCTGCGATCAAGTACGGTATGTTGAACCACGATCTCAACCGTGATATCGTCTTCGAGCTCGATAAGTGGACCAATCCCACGGGCAACACCGGTCCTTACTTGTTGTACGCGTACACTCGTATCATGTCCATCTTCCAGTGCCGCACACCCGAGGAGGCTACCTCCATCGAGGGCAAGTTCGACATCATCTCCTATCTCAAGTCGGAGTTCGACATCGATGGTTATGCCTTCGCTCGTGAGTCGGACACTTCGACTGTTCCCATCTTCGATATGGAGGCGTTCCTCAAGTCCGAGATCAGCGCTCCTTTCGTTGCTGCTTTGGACTACGACAAGTACCTTGATCAGCTTCCGGAGCGCGCAGCCCTCATGCACCTTCACAAGTTCTGGGACGTGCTTCCTTCCGTTGTTGCTGCTCACAACCCCTCTGCAATGTGCGATTACACCTTCCAGCTCGCACAGTTCTTCAGCACTTGGTACCAGAGCGTCCGCTTGTCCAAGATTGAGCGCGCAGCAGTGGCATCCAAGTTGGCTTTCATCTATGCCATCTCCATGGCACTCAAGCGATGCCTCTTCCTCCTCGGTATCACCACTGTTGACAAGATGTAAGCAGGTCCGCCGAGGTCAGCCTAGTCAACTTGTTGGTTCGGAGACTTCACGAGTTTCTTGAAGTCCACATCTCTCCCCTACTTTGAGCTTTGTAACTATAAGTCTACTTATTCCGTCACCTAGCAACAAATAAACTCCTCTACATAGTTCAGCTACTTAACATATGATCCATGTTAAAAGTATACTGCAAATGAGGGCTGAGTAGGAATTGCTGAATGGATTGAACACGGATTACAATCAGTGAAATAAAATAAGACCGAAAATAAGCCCGAGAAGACAGGCATGTTGACAAGCAAATACTACAGATCAAGTGATGGAACTTTGTGGTAGGTGCTACATTCACGGGGTTCACGATAGCTTAGTTGGATAGGAGGGATAGATACATAAATCAAGCCAAGTCCACCAAGTTCGGTGGATGGATGAACGGCAGGAGCCAATGGCGTAATATCTTCCTGTTTAAAGACCAAAGCGGTGGAAGAAGTTCATGATGTACTGGGTGGTGTTGAAAGTGTTGTCAGCAGGCCACTTGTGCAAGCCACCGAGATTGCGCACGACTTCGACTTGCGTGTTGTAAGCGCAAGACTTGTAGAGCTGATTCTCAAACTTGGCGTACTTGAAGGTGTTGACCGGATTGCCGCTGCACTTGTTACGCTTGGCCCAGGCCGCAAAGTCGTCCATAGTGGGAGGGAACCCAAGCAATGCGTCACCTTTCCACTTGACGGTAGGATCGGCATCACCGTGAACAAGCAGGACTGCGGTGGTAGTCTTGGCCGAATTGGCACCGTTGCCAGCAGCATATGCCTTGTCGCAGTTCTGCATGCCCTCCTTGTTACCAGGAAGCATTACGTTGGCACCACCGACTGAGGCAATAGCGCGGAAGAGGCCAGGGTTCTGGCACGCCAAGGTCTCGCTAATCATACCACCGTTGGAGAAGCCCGTCGCGAAAATGCGAGTGCTGTTGATTCGGAAATTGGCCTGCATCTGTGTGATCATCTTCTTCGTGAGGTCGTTATCGTCGACGTTGTATCCTCGAAGGCAGCACGTTCCGGCGTTCCATGCGGTACCGAGAATGCCCTTGTATCCGCAAGGGTATACGAAGATGAACTTGAGACTGTCGGTGTACTGGATGAAACCTCGGCTAGGGCCGAACTCGGTGCACACACCTGTGAGGCCGTGGAAGGCGAAAACGAGACCATATGGCTCCTTGCTGTTGAAGTAGCTCTGGGGCACCCATGCATAGAATGTGCGTGTGCCCTCAGGGTGCGCGATTGTGAACTGGTTCTGTAGTAGTGAGCCAATCGGGAATATTTCCGGGATCGGTTGTGAGAAAAGACGAAATCAGAGACATGTGTCGGGGGCGCCGATGGGTTCATATTCAAGTCAGGGGTCTTTACGTACCTGACCGGGGGCGGCCTGGATAGGCGTGACCACGTCCGCGAGCTCTGGGAACATGAGCTCAGAGACGGGTTCCAAAGCGAAGGCTGCGTTTACCGCGAGGATGGTGACCAGGAGGAGACCCACGCAGCGCATTGTGTTGGCCTACACGTAACGAGTTGGAACAATACACTAGAAATGAGAGGCACTCGCGCAGTAAGCATCATGCACTAAGTGGTATGAAAGGAAAAATCGTCGTCCAATTTAGCCATATACGGCTAAAATCACGATTATGCAAACCTTGTTCCGACATTTCCACGCGGACTGATTCGCGTTTCTGGGGTATTGTGGCACATTGAAGACCGCACAGAACCACGCTGACTGTATCTGGTAACACAGAAATTTGTTTGGAATATCCGTGCAACATACTCTTAACGACGAACAGGACACAATTTTATTCACAACCGTTATCATTCATCTGCAGTTTGAATTCGAGCCCACCGGATCGCTCACACACACGCAGCTGGACATCTTGAACCATGTCTAACCTGCGTCTTCAGGAGCGGCAGGAGCGATCCAAGCTCAAGCCCCGGCGTGGAAGTCCCCACGAGCCAGAGACGGGCTCCTTCGGCCTACCACCCTCGAGGCCTACCTCAGCACACAGACAGAATCGACCTCTGCCCTCACTCCAGGTGCAGTCCGGCGGATCCGCGTCAAGCGCGCATGCCACCGATGAAGATGAGGATATGCATGGCTATCCTCGTGGGAGTGGGAGTGGTAGCAGTGGTGGACGCGTTCACTTTGGCGACCCGATGGCAGAATTCAGTCCTCAGGTCTCGACCATCGCGAGCGGCAGCGGTCGGTCGCCTCAGACTTCTCCCTCGAATTTCCATTCGTATGCGTATGCATCCAACCCACAGCAGCAGCTGCGCCCAACGCAACCGCAAGACTTTGCTTGGGAAAACGCGTCCACTTCAACAACTCCTAAGGTCTCGTCGAGCCAGTTAGGTCCAGGACAAGTGGCCGCTGGTGGCAGGCGAATCTCAGCGCCGAACGCGCTTGCGAGCGTTGTGGAATCCCGGCGTGGTGGTTTGCAGGAGATGGATATGGACAACAAAGAATTAGCAAAAGGCGCTGCTGAGTTGGAGCAAGACTCAAACGCGTCAGGGGCTACTACAGGAGTCCAACCTCAAACATCGTCGGGGAGGGACAGTGCCAGAACCTCCAAGTCAGGCAGAATGGCAGCTGGACTTGTGAAGTGCGACATTGACTTCACCAATCTATTCGAGACGATTGAAGAGCTTTGGCAGGGGATGCAGGAGCTGCGAGAGAACCAGGAGCAGCATGACAACCGGATCAGCGCGAGGGAGGCGATGCATCAGGAGGTCTTGCGCGATCTTCAAGAAACCGTGCGCCAGGCAGCGTTTATTGAGAGCAACATGAAGAGCTATCGTGCTGACTTCAACATGTTTTCTGTCGATATCAAAGATACAATCGAGGTGATAAATTCGCGATTGGGAACTTTAGTCGACGTACCAACAACGATATCGCGCATGGAAAACCAGATCGGCGAAACAACTGACACCACTAAGGAGGCCTACAAGTTGGGCCTTTCTAACCAGCACGAACTCGCGAATCTACGCGAAGACCTCGTTGCGCAGGGCCGTGGCGCAACCGCGAAATTCAGAGAGCTGGAACAAGTTCAGCAGCTTTGTGCGACACATACCAAACAGCTGCTCGAGCTGGAATCAGACTTAGCTAGTCGAGCACGAGCTGAAGAGAAAGCGGACAGGCGAGAAGTCGAGGAGCTCCGCAAGCGTCTTCAAACTTTGGAGATCTTTATGCAATCGAAAGCCAGCCAGCGAGAGCTCGAGGCGCTGGCCTCATTGCCAAATCGAGTGGATGCAATCGACTCACGTGCAGAGGAGCAGCGACGCGTGATTGAACGTCTTGAGACCGAAATCTTGAATCTGAGGCAAGAGGCGAAACAAAGCCAACAGGAACGAGCAGAGCTAGCGGAGAGGCTTGCCCACCAGCAGTCCAAACACGAAGCTCTCGTCGCAGAAAACCGTCTCCTACGCCTGGAGATGCTCGAATTGGAGGAACGCCGACGAATGCTTCAGCAAATTGTCGATGCCACGCTAGGTGTTAACTACTCGGGCGAACCATCTTCACTCGGCTCCCCTGTGCGCGTACCCGAATCTCAAGTGAATGCAACGGATGCGGAATCTCAGCTGGTCTCTGAGAATAACGATGCTACAACTAATGTCCCATCCCCACAGTCTGAACTGGATGCAAAGTCCGCATCGGGAGATCAAGATGCCACCGACCACCCCTCTACCACTGCGTTACCACAACCAACACAGCACGACTTTTCCATGTCCATGTCGCCTCATCCGATGATGTCATTGTCAAACATCCGACTCGCTCCCACTATCCCGTCCTTGACGCAAGCAGTCGAATTGCTTATTCGAGACAAAGCAGATGCCACAGCTTTGCACATGCTGGAGGTCAAAACACGACTGATGGATGGAGATGCTCGGCGCCTTGCACTCACGCTACGCGGTGCGGCTGCCCGCATCGCCCACATTCTCCAAACTATCGTGACTCTAGTACTTCCGTCGTCGGCAGCAGTCATACGACGAGGTATCACCGCCTCAGCCGCATCAGGCACTAAGTCCAATGCTCCCCTGATGACTCAAACACAGACTCAGACCCAGTCAACTCCTCAGCGTGGCGCCACAGGGCCGGAGGGTCTCACAGGCACTTCTCTAGCTGCGGCTTTAGCTGGAAATGTTGGTGCACTTGCCCAAGCGATTGAGTCTATGCTTAATGTGGTTGAAACGGGAACTCGATGGGCAAGAGCTCGACTCAAACAACAGCGCCAGGACAGGAAGCTCCGTAGAAGACAACGCGAGGAGCAGCGCATCTTGCTGCTCCAGTCTGGCATGACGGCTGATGCGATTGATGCAGCACTCGCTGCTGAAGAGGAAGAAGATGATGATGAAGATGCCTCTGCTGAGATTGAGGACCTGCTGTACAACCATGGCGCTTCATCAGAATCCTTCCCGATCCCACCACTGGAGGGCCACTATTCGAGTAAGAGTGCGCGTGCGCATGGCCAAAAGTCGTCGAAAAGGTCAAAACAGGGTTCCAATCAATCTAGTCGTGGGAAGGAATCACAACCACAGACTGCAACAAGCGATACCGAGGATGATCCACACACTCGCGCTGAATCAGACAGCGAGCGAGATGACGATAACGATGAAGATGATCTCATGTCGCATCCAGTGGATAGTACATCATCGCGCTCAGCGAAGGAGGTCGGAAAATCAAAGCTGTTCGCAAGATTCGCCACTCGTGAATTTGTCTCAGAGCAGATCGCAACAATGACCGCAGCCTTGACCGCCTTCATGTCTGCAACCCGGAAGGAGTTCCAGCATATCGCAACGAGTATAGCATTGAATTCCGCTGCAAGTGCCGCAGCACTTGAAAGAGAGAACCTTGCGAAACATACCACATTGCCTCTAGCCTTGCCATCGTCCTCACCATCTATTCCATCGGGCTCAAATGGCGCATTGATCAACCCATTCGCTCCAAGCCTGACCTTGACAGGAACACCAGTGACGATGAATTGTGCCAGCTGCGGCAAGCGACTTGAGGGCTCGATTGGTGCCTCCTCACAAGGTGTTAATGCATCGACCGCCACTCCACACTGCGCGGCATGTGCATTGCCAAACAACTCCCCACAGGAGACGAAGCCCATGAAACGTCTCGCTACAAATCCTCGACCCCGTACCGCCGTGCCGTTTGCGCGGTCTCAGCGAGCTGCGCAGAATCAACCTCAAAGTCACAGCCAAGCCGGTGGATCACAAGTATCATCAAACCTCCTCAATCCCGAACTTAATTTCCAGGGCCAACCGAAAACCGGCGCAGAGGCCCTGCGGGCCTTACGCTCGCTGGCGCAACAGCTGGAGGCTCGCGCCGATGCTTATGAGATGGAAACAATGCAAGAGTTGAAGGATCCTGAAGCCAGGCGTGAGAGCCTTGGAGAAGCAGCAGCGGCACACGCGTCCACACAGCGTGTCAGACCGCTCTCTGCATTTCCACGCATGTCACCTACCTCCGTACTAGGTTTATCTCAGGGAATCGAGACGGTGACGAAAGGAAACGAATCTCAAAAGTATACATTGGAGACACTCTCACCATCACTAGTAATTGGTGGTCAACGGGTATCGCTTTATGACTCATCGCATCTCTCGCCGACACTACAGACTTCGAGTTCTCAGGGGCAATCGAAGAGCGGCTTTGCCACTCGGCGTGTTGTCCAGCAGGATCCACAATTTAGCGCAAGTACACAGCCGCTTGACAACAGTTCACAACTTCTCTCCTCTTTACGATTAGGTCCGGCACCTTCTCAGGCCTCAATTGTCAAGCATCGAGTTCCGGCCGTCCGCGACTCAACCGATCAACTTGAAAAGCCTCAGCTTGTTATTGTTAGTCGAGAGGCCTCAGAAGCGATCAAATCAGGAACACGACCGTCAACCGCGATTGGTTTGAAACCTAAGGTACCGCCAAAGTCTCTCGTTACATACTAGGGTTTCGACCTTAGTTAAATAGCGAGGTACTAGTGGAGCAAACGCTGTATGGAATCACCGTGAAGAGGCGGAGACTAAAGACGGGATTGTATAACGAATAAAGATCGCATCCGAAGATGCGAGTTACGAAGAATAGATATATGATCATGTGAATGAAAGAGCTCGATAACATTGGAAAGTACTACGTGAGAGTGAGGCATCATCGAGACTTTGTTGCCTCGCCGATCAAACATAAAGTTCAAAGCGATGGGAGACTAGATAATAGTCGAGGTCGAGTAAAGCGAAAGGTCTTGAGTCACCTATAAGGTTTCATCTGGTTTTACTGCCACTGCCTGAGCGAGCGAGCTTGCCTCAGCATGCGCGAATGAGTCTCCCTGAAGTGAAACGCTAGGACTAGAATTGGTTAAGCTTCCAACTTGCTGCTGTTCAGATGGACTAGCTGTGACAACCTCACTACCATTCGTTGCGGTTGTCGCGGTTGTCGTGGTAGTAGCACCCTGGTTCGAGGTAAAAGACGACGATGCAACACCAGCGCATCCCATGCTGTTGCTGTTACCGTAGTCCGAGATTGCTGTGAGAGGCGTAGTTGGCGTGCTCACACGTTGAAGCGATGGAGGTCGTGTCGACGACTGGTTATTGCCAACCAAAGGGGTTGTCGGGCGACTTGTCGAATGACTTGGACCTTGCTTGACATCGCTCGCATGCGGCAGTGGATGGACTGGGTGAGAGGCAACTTCCGCGGGAAGTAGTAGGTGTGCCTGAGATGCTTTTGCCAAATTTTCAAGGGACATGGATTTTCGGAGCGTGTTGAGCCTCATGGCTTCCTTTTTGCGAAGGTTTTCGAACCATGGGTGCATCATTGCGCGGCTAGTACTGGGACGGAGCTCAGGATCCTTTTCAAGTAACTGGGAGACGAAGTCGCGAGCCTCAGTCGAGACAGTTTTCCACTCCGGAGCCGTGAAAACGAGTGCTCCATGAAGGGTTTGGCGAATGACATGGGCTTGAGTTCTACCCTGGAACGGGAGCTCGCCGCACAGTAAGACGTAAATAATGACTCCGAGGGACCACATATCGACCATCTTGCTGTAGCCTTTGTGAGTGAGGACCTCAGGCGCCACATAACTAATGGTACCACAGTTCATTTGCAGCACCTGGTCAGGAGTTGAGAAAATAGACAGTCCGAAGTCGGCGAGAACAATCTTGGTATCATCATCCTTATCTTCCATGAGAATATTCTCAGGCTTGAGGTCTCGGTGAATAATACCACGCTCGTGCAGGTAATCTAGTGCAGAGAGAAGCTTCCATGCAATGACGCGTGCTGTGTCTTCAGGGAACACCCGGCGCAACAGAATCCGATCGAACAGATCACCATGTGCAATCAGAGGCATGACGATATAGATATTATGATGATCCTTGAAGACTTCCTTCATATGGATAATATTGGGATGAGAGACCAACTTCATGATGGCAATCTCGGCACGAAGGGCCTCTTGCTCGTGCTGGTTTCCTTCGATTAAGCTCTTGGAGACAACTTTGACAGCGTACAGGCGCCCCGTGGCTCGACGCACGGCTTCATAGACAGTAGCGAACTTGCCCTTGCCGATTTGGCGCTTCAGCTCATAGAAGTCTTCGACGTGCTGGGTCTTTGCAGCGCAACGCAGGTGGGATACCCACGCCTTGCGCTCGTGAAAGCTTCGAGCGTAAAAGGTGTACTTGTGGGTTTTGGTAATAACCTCAAAGCCAAAGTACTTGTCACTCTCGTGCTCGACTTCTTCCGGAATCTCAATGAAGCATTCTTCTAGGAATGTTACGGAGCGTGGAGTCTTATCCTCCCGCTCCTTGAAGATGTACATGAATCCATCACGAAGGACAACATAGCGTGCCCTCCATTGCCTAACAATTCCGCTTTTCTTGAACAAATATCCTTCATACGCAACGTTTTGATCGTCTTCGCGGTCGGCGGTACGGGAGCGATACGTGCCAGGCATGGGGAGTGTCGGGAGCTGATAGATGCCGGCGGTTTCTCGGCGAAGGGTGGTAAAACCCTGGTCGTCGAGAGGTGCACCATTTGCCGCGGCTGCAGCAGTTGCAGCAGCGGCAGCAACACGTTGTGCAATAACGGCCGGGTCAGGCTGCATGCGATGACCACATTGGAGGCAGAAGGTGAGGAGGCCTTCGGTAGTCCATCGACCACATGTACCTGTTGTCGTGTTCGTGCACCGTGCATAGTTCATTGAGTGAACCATTTCAAGGGGCGATCCGCACAGATGACAGTGACGGCAGGCAAAACCACAGTGCTCACAAAGCAGGACCTGCTGCAATGGTCGCAGATGCTGCAGGAGACCGCGCATGCCTGCATCGTATGCGGACTGAGTGGTCGTTGACACAGCTGCACTCGTCGCGCTCACATTACCGGACGACGAACGGCTGAATGATGGATCCGCAGAAGTAGCACTACCCGCTGGAGACGTCGTTGTTACGGCACCAATCGGTGCACCCGAAGAAGGTGATACGCCTGGGGCATCGCTTGAGTTCAATGCAATTGTTAATCGTTCTTCACGACTTCGAGGATCCATCCAGCACTGCTGCTTTGAGAAGACACTCTCAAGGGCGTTCATTACGCAGGGATTCATATCAATCCAGTGCATGAATCGTTCGAGTGAGAGGAAGCCATGGCCTTCGGGATCGCATGTCTTGAATGCATACTCGACAATACGATCCACGACCCACTTCTCTTCTTCTGCACCAATCGCTGCGGCAACGTTGACCTCACGAACGACATTGATTGGGCCTTCAAAGGGATCATGAAGAATTGGGTTGTGATCGTAGGTCTTCTGCTCTTCACCCTCTTCAGAGTTGTCGCCACCGTGCGCGTTGGAAAGTCGACGGGTCGAGAAATTCGGCAAACCGCCTACCTTGTCATGCTGTTCACTCGCATCGACGTCTTCCTCTGGAATTACGGGTTTGATACCCGTCCTACCTTGTACGAGTTGAATGTCGCCGTCGGGATCGACATCTCCCTCAGGCGATGGAAGGTCTGTTGAATGACCACTACCTGCTGAACCGCCTTCAGCTGAATCAGTATTCAACCGGACAGAATTGGAGTCCGAATTGAGGTCGAACGGAACGGGTTCGTTGTCCACACCTGGTTTTTGTTCGGGGGTCTTTGGCAGTTTGGGGGTCATGTTCTTCGCTGCTTCCACGAGCCGTGATGCATGAGTGACATAGTCTGGCAAGTTTGCGAGAATACTTGGATCTACAAGCGAGTGTAGCATCATCGACAGTTCTCGAGGACTTACTTGACCTGTATCATTCAGATCGTACATGTGGAATAACAACTCAATCCGTTGTTCCTTCGTGCCACGCACGTAGGTTGCTAGACCTTCAATAAACTCCTCATAATCAATCGCACCATCATGATTGTTGTCGAATACCGCGAATAATCGCTCACCAAGCATACCTGGTAATTTGAAGAAGCTCAAGAAAGTGCCCTTGTCCATCGTGTGATCCTTTTGCTCCAGGTCCTTAAACATGGCATGCAACATGGTCAACTCCGAGGGCAAGAAAACACGCGTGGCGTCACCCAGGCTGGAGATCTTGCGACCTCCGGGCCGTTCCTCCGCATCATCACGACGCGCCCGAGCTTGCTTATTACCCATTGTGTTCTACGAATAGCGCAAGTCTCGTCGCAAAAATCTGACCGTGCGAAATGTGTTCGATTCGCCTGGTGTATCTGGCTTTAGTATACACTTGGGTGTTAGCCAGTCCGATGCGTCGTACCGTCACGAATTCAGCTCCAACGTTTCAAGTTCGGGGCTGGACGCGTGGTTTTGGAGCTGGGTTTGGCCGGCGTGGCAGCACCAAAAAGAGAATCTCCCGCGGAAAGGAAGCCAGCAGGGCCAGAGCTGTTAACTGAGGCGTGCAGTCCCGACGCGGAGTGACTGGTTCGCGAGGAAACGCTCAACTGATGTCGCCTTGACAAGTGCGTTGCCAAGATCAGTTGAATTACGAAATTTGGGGGTAATCCCGCGGCTAGAGGGGGAATACGGAGGGGTTCCATGGGCGTATCGTGATATAACACACTGCATGACATTAATCTTATCACTGGTATACAACTCTTTCATGCTAAATCGCAATCCTTTCCACTGACAAGTCTCCGAAACGGGGAATTGTCGGAAACGCGTGGCTCTGTCATCCCACAGCGCGCTGATCCATCCGACAAAAGCGCTTCTGCTGCTACTCACTGGAAGATTTTCAGCGCACCCCATGCCTTCCGCACCATATGCACCCAACGATGCCTTCCGACCCTTGAATTACCCGTCACAGTCAAATTTCCCCGGTCTATTCCGGCACCCCCAGTCTAGAACTATCGTCGGCGAAAAATTCCCGGCAACCGAGAAGCATTACGCAGGCTGGTGGGAGCTGAGTTTGACTCGAGTGCTGGGCTACTGCGGAGGCGAGAAGCAAAATGTGGTTCGTAGATGCGGCTCGCCAGTTCATGCTCAATTCAACGCACGTGGAAACAGGTGCCAGCGCGCAGCTTCCCAAGTGATCACTTCTCAGAGGGAAGTTTCGAGGGTGGGTGGAAACATGAGTTGGTCTCCGAATGCGATTGATACTGACCAGTCAGCTCGTCCCCAACCAAGCAGTGGCTAGCTTCAGCACCCTCCATGCCTGCTGCGACGCGAGTCTAGAAGTCTGTGCGTGCCTGCTCAAAGAAGAATGTCTCTAGGAAGCATTTGAACCACCTATATACACGTTGTAGGACCGGCAGGGAGTGGCTATGTTCTCAGGCGTAAGAAGAGTATACCTCGCCATTTGCGACGGTAAGGAACTCATCCTGAGGCCAGTAGACTACAGTGTAAGTTTCACAGGCGTAAAACTCCCCGCCATCGTAGAACCACTCGCGTGATGGACGGAAGAAGAACTGCTGGGTTTGGAACCTCTGTTGAAACTCTTGTAACGCATGCATGTCTCAGTGCATGAATGCGTGAGTGCGATCGATTGTGGCCAGATTCAAAGCCAAGGCACTGTCTCGAAGCGCAGCACTGGAGAGTACACAGGCTAGGACGAGTTGCTCGACCGCTCAAGCAGCAGCTGTATTTACTCCGCAGATGATGACGACGTTGAGTCCTGACTTAGCTTGGTGCAGCCTTGTGTTCCGATTTCTTGCATTCCCTGACGCCGCGAATTTTGGTGTGCAACCGCAGAGAGGTACCCTCATGACCCCATGAGGCCTCGTGTAGAGTAGTTGCGCAGCAGTAGACCCGTGTTAAGCGGCGAGGCGAGAGACGGAGTCCCGGACCTGTGACTACTTATGCTCGTTGCGGTATGACAAGGCCTCCTGCGCCCGAGAAACCCAATTGACACTGAGGATACGCTGTTTTCAAGTCGCAAGCTAGGATGGCGCAAAAAGTTCCGGACTGGATTTTGGACTGAAAATTTAGCTAAGATCGTACTGCGAATCAACTGCATGCGCGTGGGATCCGGCTAGACTGACTCGATCAAATCACTAGTACTGACGCAGAGTACTCGAAGATGTCGCTCAGTTCTAGACAACGCGGATCTTCCCCGCGAAAAAGAGACAGAGCCAAGGAACCCCAGACTGCTCACATACCCGTTTATGAGGATTATGATGAGCTTACGAGCCAGACCAGTGCGACTCAGGCCGCTTCCATCTCCCATGCCCCTCAAATAAGTTCGACCTTGCCGTCAGGGCGGATGTCTGGCTCGAAACAGTCGCAGATGAGCCAGAGCAAGGCCCAGACCAAGTCATTGACCGAAACCAGTACTGGTCGAAAGGGACTGGGAATCCAGCCACGAGACGGTGTGAGCAGAATGGCATCGGGCCAAGAGACCATCTCGTCATCCCGAGGTGCTAGGTCAGCTGTCAGTCTTGCTCCTTTGAAAGCCTCGGATGATCACCGAAGCTCGAGTCCGACAAGAGCAGGCAGCCGCAAGCGCGGCGATGCGTCATCTTCAGCGACGACAGTCATCCCGGCTTCACAGCTTAAACCCCTTCCATCCCTTTACGCTCTTACGCGTCGGACCAAGGCTGTAAATAAGAAACATCAACGAGGGAGGTCAGCATCCTCCAAGCGAGCTGCGGTCGTCGTGAGTGAGGCCAGCTCCAGCGAGTCTGGAGAGGCTACCTTAGCACACATTTCGAGCGGAAGGAAGGCACCTAAAGGCATTCTTCGGAAAACATCAACCAGTTTATCGGAGCGGAAGAGCGCGCCCCGCGCTACATTCGAGGGGGGTCAAAAGCCAGCTAAGAAGAAAGGAGTTAGATGGAAGGGGGATACCACCAGCGAGGACGAATCACAAGACGGAGCCTCAAGCGATGCTGGAACGTTGGATGAGGTCATGCATTTTACTCGGGAGGCTCATGAACTCAGTAGCGATGATGAAACTGACCATGACAAGAAAGGTGCCGGTCTCCACCACCAACAACGGCTACGTGCAGCGCTTGCGGTAGCAGCAGAGGCCCGTCGAACATTTATGGCTTCCAACGAAAGGGCGCCGCATGGCCTTTCGCTTGGCCGTCCGGCGGTTCGCGCGGAGCAGTCCGAGCTTGCGCAACTTTCAGCTGGCCAAGGGATCCAAGACAAGCGACGCCTTGCTGCAAAGCAAAAACGTCTAAAGAAAGAACAGAAGAAGCGTATGCGCCAGCTGATGAAAAAGCGCAAGAAGCGTGCTCGAGCCGATCAAGGCTCCAGTACCAGTGAAAGCGATAGCGACACTGCTGGAAACATTGAACTATTAGGCGACACGTTCGAGTCGGATTCAGAGACGGATTCCACGACGACTGAAACGGAGACCCCGACAGATTCCGAATTGTCCACCGAGACCGAGCTTGAGAGTGAGAGTGAAGCAGAATCCCTCGCTCGCATCCACTCTCAAAAGGAGAGATCGTTTTCACGAACGAGCGACGGATCCTTTGAATCTGATCTGTATTCCCTCATGGCGGACCTTCCGCCAGATCGGCCAGGTCTGCGAAACATTCAGGAAGAGGAAGAACTACCGTCTGCTCGTCGCAGTGAACGTTTGTCAATCACCCACACGAACAGCGAGTTCCAAGGTGCACGAAGGAAGCTGTTTGGGGACCTTGGCTCAGACTCGGACTCCAGCTCCCACGAAGACAAAGCCTCAGTGGTAACCTCCATCCTGTCACCTGATTCGACAAGAAAGCTTGGTTTACCCCAGCGGCGCAGCGAAAGGAGAGTTCCAACTCCAGCCAAACCAGGAAAGCCACAGCCTGATCTCTCCAGCGAAGACGAAGGGGATTCAAGCGAGAAGTGGAGAGAAGCTCGCAGACAAAGCCTGCGAGCACGACATATGGCTGCCAGCGAGAGTTTCGGAAGCCTGCGTGATCAATCCATGACGACTCCCAGCAGGCCAGCGGCGAAAAGAACATCAACTGATCAGCAGCTCACTCCAGCCACTGAAACAGCCTCGCTCCTTCAGCAGCTCAGGATACCTAGTGACGCAACACCCAGCGCCCGGCGATCTCCACGAACAGCTTCTAAGAAGGTCCCAACGGTAATGGGTCCGATAACACCAGGGAAATCATTAGATAGTAGGAATGCGACGAAGCCTCCATCACCTACGCTTATGGAGACGCTCCGTACTCGTGCAGGTTTAAGACCAAGGGGTCAACGCAGTCGTGCCAGCATTTTGACTGCACCGGTGTCCCCTACCCCCGAAGCGAAAGCAGAGAAGGAAGCAGGTGTGAACAAACACTTGCTTGGTCTTGCTGGCGAGTTTGGCTTGGACACATCCTATTTGAAATCTTTGCAAGACTCCGGACTGTCCGATGAGGAAGAAGTAGCATCAGTTCAGGGAGATCCAGAGTATCGATTCAAGTCTTTGCTTTCGTCGGGATCTGACGAGCCAAGTGATGTATCTTCCGATCCAAGTGACACTCTGTACGAGGCAATGGCTGCTTCAGGAACGAATACGAGAACCCAAAGACAAACGCGGTCTCGCCGAACTCGCGCGATTCAACAACCTATCTCGACCGGAGTAACCGAAATCAGTGAAGCGAGACTTGGATCAACACCAGAACATGTAGCTGAGACCAACGATCAAGTGACAAGAACCAAGCAGCCGCGGCAAAAACGGGCAATGGGATCGAGACGAAGAACACAATCAAGACGATCTCCCTCTCCGATTATGCCAGATCCTAACGCCCCGCTCATTCTATCTGATGGACTCCTAATTGATGATTATCAAAGATACTACGACAAGATCGATGATATGGATTTAAATGACATCTTTTTGGTTGAATAACGCGTAGTAGTATCTCAGCGCAGTTATTTCAGATGGTGCTGCTGTTATAGCCAGAACTGAACAAGCCATTCGGTGGCGATTCATGCTGGGTTTGGAAGCGTAGTGAGAGAGAGGCCTGCTGGGGCGCCTCCCGAAAAATGACTTGTATTTGCAAGATAGAAAATACATTGGGCAAAGCTTTAAAACAGAAGGGATTGTACAACATAAGCAAATATAATAAATATGGGGTGCAACTGCATAAATATGAGGGCAAAATATACAGCTCCTGCGCTTGAAGCAGGGAGAAAGCCGACAGCGAGGCTACGTCAATTGGAAATTTGTCAGAGAGATAAGAAATATTTGACTCGGTCGTCGTCATAAGTCGTTTGGATTGAGCTCCTTCCTCAGAGTCTCAACTGCATCGAGCGCGCCGGCAACGACTGCATCCATCACTTCTTCGAACTTTGCAGCCCGACTTGCGAGTAGGTTATAAGTATTGAGATTCTTGTTCAGATTGGCATAATAGTATTCGATCGCCTTGTTATTCTTGAAGATCTTGATGAGCTGGTTCCACCAAGGCGTCAAAATAGCAGATAAGAAGGCAATCTGACCCTTGTATCGCGCCTGTGGGTGATGTAGGTCAAGCATATAGGGAGCAACGGGTAAGTCTTGCACACCTTCGACAATTGCCTGAATCATGAACTCTTCCGAAATCCGAGCCTCCCATTCCTGAGCGATGTCGAACGGATACAATTGGGCGCAAATGTCTGCAGTGTGAACAAGGGTATCAAAGAAGAATTTGCGTGCAGGACGCTCGGGATCAGTCAGTTTGAGTTCAGTGTAGACTGGGGAGGAGGCCAATTTGTTACAATTTTCGAAGTGCAGTGCCATATCAGTGCCCAGAATGCTGGAGATAATGATGGCACGGATGCTACGCACCTGGGCAGGAGGAGCATTGGCGAAGATATTCAACTCGGGGTCACGCAGCAAAGCCATTGTGATAGATGCATGGTGGTGTTCTAAGACAGCGCTGTCGTTATGCAACAGCGCGAGTGGGGAGGAGGAGTTGATCTCATAGGTATTGTTGTTCCCTGGGTGATCGATGTCATGGCAAAGTCCGGCAACAAACAAGGCGATAACATCCAGATGAGTCCCTCTGTACGCCATAAAGGTTGGATTGGGTTCTGGCATACCGGGACCTCGAGTAGCGGAAGGATCAACAATGTCCACAAACTCAGGCATTCGTGATAGCACCATGTAAATAAAATGAACAACGTGGATGCCATGATGAAGGTTGTGGAACGGATTACGTCTGTAGTTGCGACGAACCGCGAGTAGGAAGCGACGTAGACGGACGCCATTGACTTCGGGCCACATGGACTCGAAAAGTTGAGCGAGCAGCACCAACAGCTCATCTTCAGTGTAGGCTAGAATATCGAACGACTCGGTGCGGAATAGAGCTAACTCTGGTGCTGGTACGTTGGGCCACCCAAAAGACGAGTATCCGCTAAGTTCAGCTCGGAAAACCCGGATCTTATCGAGGTTCAAAGTGCCTCGCTTGGAGTTATCGGAGATGGTAGATGCTTGGCGGATGAGCTCCACTGCGGTGCAGCTCGAATTGCGCTGAAGTGCTGTGCTGAGAGGCAGTCCGTCTTGCCCAAACGATAGTCGAATAGACTGACGGCGGAACCCACCGCTCGAACTTGAGTGGCTAGCCCGAGCACTATTTCTTCGGCTCGCAGGCGTACTGCCAGTCAGACTGTCGGTGGAGAATGTTATTGAAGAGTAACTTGCCTCCACCGCGTCATCTCCATCCGTATCGTCCGAGTCGCCAACGTTGCCTGATGCCATATTAAACAAGTCGGTGTAGAACTTGAATCCAATATACTGCGTCGTATCAAGCGGATGGAAACGTTTGATGGGGTCATGGGTCGCGGAACGCTTTGTCATCGCGCCCGAGCCGCGAGGTCGAAGGGACTCTCGACGCGCTTCGAGATCTCGACTCGCTTGTCGCATCGCTTCACGCTCCGCTGTGCGATTGTCACTCAAGCTTCCATTCGACTCACCACCACTCAACTCTTTCAAGTCGATATCGGTCACTGCGGGTGCCGGTGGTGGGGTTGAGAAAAGATTGGGGATGATCGGCGGCTGAAGCGATGGGACTCGATTTACACTGGGAGGCGACCCGGAAAGCTCGTCTCCTGACGATACGTCATCGTTGTCATTCTCTTTCCCGCCGAGTTCATACGTCTCAGGAAGCGCTAGATCTCCCCAGCGGCCTCCAGCAACATCTGCACTAGCCTCCAAGTTGAGTTTCATACCTGCGCGTTTGAAGATATCATTACCAGTGGCCGGGATCAAATACGTTGGGCCCTTGCGCTTGCCCACCAAATTCTGTTTCAATGCACTTAATGCGACCACATACGCAGCGAACTCAAGAGAGTCACGCGGAGCCAAGTGCTTGTGGCCCGGGGAGGTGTAGATGTGGTAGAGATTGAATCTCACAAAAGCATAATCGTCGTCAGAGGCCGTCATTAATGACGCGGGATTACTCGCAGCGCGAGCCTGCCTCATCTTGCTTAGGACCAGCGCCTGATTAATTACGACAGCTTTGGCAGCGAACGCTCGAATGGGAACAAAGTCCGCAGAGGTACTCTGAGGATTGAGAGCCTCCTTGCCCATGTATCGATCCAACACACTAACTAGACCAAGGGGCAAGAACGAGCGCCAGTTAATGCCGTCCTCACCTTCGCTGACATCCACTGCTCCGACACACCTCGTTTGAGCAGCAGAATCTCCACCCTTCACTACGACCTGAGCACCCGATGACGACCCAACCGTAGTTTGGCTCATGACGGAGCTGTCCTGCCGCGTCATTGAGCTCGACTTGCCCGACAGCTGAGGAGCACTGTCTGACGCGCTATCGTCTGGAGTTGACTGCCCCAGTGCATCAGCATCTCGTTCTGATTTCGATCCACCTGGGTGCCGGCCACGAATGCTTTGAGAGTCTTCTTCAGCGATACCATCTCTTAGGCTATTAATTGCAGACCTTGTTCGCGCTCCAATTCCTGCGGGAATACGCGACTTGCTTTCATCTAGCACTCCATCGTCACGCACTAGTCGCATTGCCGAAGAAGTCCTTGCCAATGCTCCCGGAACAATAAACTGCATAGTTGGATTGATGAGGTTCCGGGCAGCCCCTTCTATTTGCTCTTCAAATTCATCATCTTCTGGGGCGGTTTCCGCGTTAGAGGCAGTGGATTGTGCGTCTAAAGTCGGCTCGTCTGCACCCGTGTCGGGGCTTTGGCTTGGCTCTTCATGCGTTGTGCTCAGAGGGGAAAAAGTCTGCGACGTTCTCAGGGAGTACAAAGAGTAGGGGACAGCAGCGGTCGATGAGGACCTACCACGCTTTGTTTGACGTGCAAGGCCACCAAGTGAAGGTGGCGTGATTCGATCAAAATCGAACCGCTCAAGTGTCGGGTTAGAGTAGGCACTAATCAGGGACATTGCGGTCATATCACTCCCAGCTGAAATGGCTGCATAGTCTGAAGAAGCAAGGAAACCAGTCACGAGAGGCACTAGGTCCCTCAACGCACTGGAAAGAAGCCGAAGAATAAGGTCACTCAATGGCTTCATTTGGGAGGCACGGTCAGAAGCCGAGCCTGTGGCGGCACCAGCTGTCGAATTCGCGGGCGACGTCGGGCTCAGAGGTACAGACAACCCTCGTGAGAAACTAGGGCGACCACTAATGGTTCTCGATTCGGGTCCTGTAGGAGAAAGCAAACCTGACAAGGTGCCGGACGTTGACACTCCTTCCATGAGACCAATGTGCTGCCGAGGCAGGACAACTTCAAGAATACCACAAATTTCCTTGCCTTGGACGTTGGAGACGGAGATCACGTCAGGTGATGAGTTATCTCTGCTCTGAATGCACCTTGAGTAGGGTGTATCGCCCGTCGCAGTTGCGAGCGTTGTACTTGACGGAGGGCGCAGAGTGGCTGATCCAAGATCCAAGATGCTTGAGGATGACTCCGTACGTGCGAATGTGCCAACGGGTCCTGACATAAGCTCGCCGATCTTTGGTCCGTGAACAAATAGCGAATAGTAGTTCGCTCTCGATGAAGGTAGGAGTCTTCGCCCTGGGGATAGCGGCGGCGTAGGCACTGGTACTGTTGTTGCCGTTGCTACGGACGACGCACTTGAGCTACGAGTGCGAGACGACGCGACTGCCGAATGGCTTCCAAAAGGTGGCGTCCCAGGCGTTTGGGTTGCCGTGTTGTGCAGGAGTCTCTGACTGAGCGCAGGCGACACGCCTCCTGGTGAAGATCCCACGTCTCCTGCAGCTCCAGCGCCGCCAGCTGACCCTGGTATAGTTTCAGGTAGGACCAGAGTATTCGACGAGTCACTGGTCTCCAAGTTAGGATCCGCTCGGGCAATGAGTACCATGATCACCACACCACCTACGAATGGAATCTGTTCATAACAATAGTCGCGGGCTGGGTCATCAAGCAGCTCTCGGACGAGGCGCTGACGAATCTGGTTGTACTCGCCTTCGGCTGGGAACCCCCACTGAGGTACGTCCAGCGTAGTCACCGTTGGCGCGGGAAGCGTCATGCCCTTTTGCAGGTCGGGGACCGACGTTTTGGGATTGGATGTGGGCCCAACGCTACCATTCCGCAGCCTGGTGCGGGCCACCTGACTGAAGATGCCTGATTCACTTAGTGAGGGGATGACCACAGTTCGATTCGACGATACAAGGTGTAAACCCACATAACATGCATGGGTTCGGTCGGCAGCTGTGACACCAGCACTAACCAGATCGGTTTGTCGTATCTCCCCTCCCCTTGGGATGGAGGCGAGGGCGCGTGAGTTGAACATTTCGAGGCAGAAAGGCTAGCCTGACGCGGTGCAGCTGCCTATTCCTTGGAGTCTGCGCGGGAAGCCGGGCACAAGCGGCGGGAAGCGAGAGCCTCTAAATTACAAACTGGGTGTTGGACGAAAAAGGGTGGTTTTGTTAGGATATAGGTTGATAGGTCGGAGGTGTAGTACTAATGAGCAACATAAAATTGCACGATTCACGCAAAAAGCGTATATTCTATGCTATCGGAGCCGTGGGAGGCACGTTTTCGGGCTCCTAAGACGAGCAGAGAAGAGTTTCAAACTAGAATTGGAAGGTCGGAGTATCTCGACAGTCGCCAAGTGTCACTGCGAATAAGTTGTATGGGCGCATAGTAACTGCTGTCTTAACTCGATTCCGCCTCATTGGATGTCAGACCATCTCTTCCCACCCGCCAGTACGTAATACGTTTCTTTCTCAGCCTGAGCCCTGCAACACGAGCTTCGCTCGTTAGTAGACTCATACTGGGGTTCACATATGGAATCCCCCACGACCCGCTTTTTAGACTCGGGCATAGCTGGCTCTCGCCGGGGCACTGCCTCAGACATCCTCGAGGACGCCCAAAATACCCGGAGCGAGAACTCAGGACCGCACCCAATTAAGTGGGCCCGGCCTCGAGATGCATCAACGGCGCGCGAGAGGGCCCTGACCACGTTTCTGCCACTACTTCCCGAGTCGCATAGAGTGGTAGACTATCTTCCCATTGCAGGTAGCACCACTGAACGTGTCAATGCAGTTATCCATGGGCGGAAAACCGTCCCACAGCCGAGTCCGCTCGTTACTCAGGATAGCTCACTCAAATGGCAGGGTGCCCGACAAACGAGAAGGTATCTGCAGGATGCTGCTACCCATGGAGTTAATGAGCAGGTTTCAGTCGAGCAGCGAGCGTCTGCACCATCCTCGACGACTTGGATGGTTGGATCAGCGTCCTCGGCCTTGCAGTCAACCCCAGCAACTGCCACTGCTGCACCTCCTCAGCCTATGCATTCTCCTCAGCCGACGTGGTTGCCTCCGACGTCTCGTTCACCGACCCCTTCGCGCGCTCCCTCACCGACGCACTCCAATTCAGCTGTTGCCGAGCGGCCCGACCCGTTGGCACTCGAGCTTGCGCAGACGTTAGCTTTGCCAGTCCCTCCACCAGTGGACGTACTCGAGATTCTTCACCGCGCAACTCAGGCAGCACAAGCTCAGGCTCCGGCTCACAACCAAGCACAGGCGCAGGTATCAGTACCGTACCAAGTCTCGCTTTCAGGCCTAACCACGAATGCAAGTCTCGATGCTAAGCCGGTTTCTCCTTCACAAGCACAGCGGGGTGATCAGACTTCGATGCTCAAGATCCTTGGGGCAGCTCCCTCCGATCGTTTACAACTCAACCAATACTTGATCGACCGAACAATACTTCTGGCGAGTCAGCACTTCCGGGCTGCTCGTCAACCACCTCCTAATCCAAATGTGAATACCGCAGCCGGAACCTCGACGCCCAGAAACACGCCAACGCCAAGCGTGACACCAGACGTTTCAAAGACCAGTGCTAGGCTTGGTGTTTCAATGCCATTGCCAGAGCCTCTTGCACAATACTATTGTTCCAATGACATTGCACGTACGCTCACAGCATTTCGAACCGAAATCGAAGACGAGGCACGGTATCGAACCAGTATGGCACGGAATATTCCGGGAAGCGAGAACGCAACGACACGGCTTACGGATGCGCAGTTACAGACAATTGCACCAACGACTCAGGAAATTGTCATAGCTGGGGCACGTTTGCAGAATGAGAATGCGATTTTAACAAGCGTCGAGATGCAGAAAGCACAACTACAGAGCGACATCCAGTGGCTGAAAACCACACCGCTCTTGATTGAGGTTGATGAGATGTCTTTGCCTGGAGTTGATTTGTCTGATTCCAGTGAGAATCAGCTTCCAACCCTAGGTGAGCTAGCTCGATTTGGATCCTATCGGCGTGCCACGTTGGATTGTTCGATGGACGCAACCAAAGCACGTCAGGAAGTTGACTCGAACGATGTTCGTGAACGTATACTCGAAAGCTTGAAGAAGCGAGACAAACTGCGTACAATTGATCAGAAAGTGGTAAAGCGCGTTGCAGCCGCAGTAAGTCGCTACGCGGCTCGCTTCGTCTTCGCCTTATCAAAGAAACATAGCGCGACCATGCAGAAGCGCCTGACAGTATGCACAGGTCTACACAAGCGACATCGTCTGGTTCACTTGCTGAACGACATCTCAATGGGCCTGACCGATGAAGCCATTCGAAATGCTCTCCATGCTGTATATTCGCAAAACAGTGCATCCCAACAGCAGAAGTCAAACGGCGATTCTGGAGAATCAAACGATTCGGCGATTTCTGAGTCAGCTCGGAGCGAACGGTCGTCAACGCCAAGCAATTCAGCGAATCCCCAAGGGCTCACTTCAGGAGTACAACAATCCACTTCCTCCAAAGTTCCATCCCCTGCCGCGACCGCATTAGTCGCTGCATTAGGAGGGGAGGCCTTTATCCGTGAGAGAGCTATTGCTGCAGGGTTATTGCTACCCAACGGACAGGCCGCTACACCTGAGAACACTGAGCACTTTAGGCAGCAGCAGATGATGAAGGAGCAAATGCAGCAGCATACCCCTTACTTGTCGAGGAGGTCCGCTCCTCCTCCGCCTCCCCCACCATTGCCTCTTCATCATTTCCCAATTCGATTTTATCTCGAGCTAGCACAGGAGTTCCCCCCATTCCCCTTGGCCCTCGCATTGGGACATGATGCGTTGCACCCGAGCAAACTGCGCAATGTCAAGCAACGCCTTGGCGCGGCACTAGTGGCCACATTGATCCCATCGACTATAAGCTATCAACTACCTCCGCTGTCTCCGCATAGTCAGTATCCAGTCATCCCACCAATGCTATCACAACAGCAGCTCGAGCAGCTGTCTAACATCGAACCCAACGACGTCGTAACAGGAGCGCAGGCACTGGCAGCTCATGCTCTCACACCTCAGCCACTGCCACGTGCTAAACCACAGCCTGTCATGGGTCCACAGGCGCTCCAAGCCGCACAGCAGGCACTCAATCAGTATCAAACTGCTGTGGCTCGCAGACAGGCACAGATGGTTGCAGCGCTGCCAAACGAGGCACTGGCAAATCCGTACATGTCACCTCTCTTCGCGTACCTCTCGCCCACGTCTAAGAATCTTGCTGGGGCACATTTCAGGCTTGCAACGCTAGCCGCCATCACCGCGAAAGGTGTTATTCCAACCCCGGGCGCGATGCGCGAGAAGGCCGGCTTGCAGTATGACGACGGGGGTTTTGCCAAGTACAACTACACGTGGCAACCATCTGTAGAGACTCTTACCGTCCGATTCCAAGTTATGATCAGCAAGGCCAATGCAGGTAGAGTCCTGAGCAGCTCAATCGAGAAGACAACGAATAGCTTTGCGCTAGATGAAAGCTCGGGAGGGTCCATGGTCATTCATACGTTTAGCAAGGGTCGCCTCCACACCGTCGCAGACTTATTGTTCGAACTACGAGATCGGATTGATGGTAAATGGCTCCAAGTCATCCATAAGCATGCCCAGGCCAGTGTCACTATGCTTCGTGATCGATGGATGAGTGAAAAAACCTCTCCTGCTGTGAGGGAGCCCGTAAAGCTCATGCTAGCCGAGATTGGCAATCTGCTTCACGAGATCCGGCGTGACATTCGTGCGTATGATGGTTTGCTGCAATTGGTCCTTAGCGCGTGCGGTGAGCTTGGTCTAGTTCCAGGATCGGTAGCAGAAAACGAACCAGCAACTAAGGTTACCTCTTCGCAAGAGCTCATTTGGGGCGTTCCAGCTAGCGTTCTTGGACCTCCCACTAAACGCCGGGGAAGGCCGTCGCAAAGCATTGCTTCCGATCGTGCCAAAGCTATCAGTGAGTTGAGTCGGCGAAGGTCCACGATTTCGGCATCTCCAGGATTGCGCGATCCTGACGATCCAACAGGATCTCCACGTTCCAGCATAGTGCTTGCTTCGCCCCATAGCACAACGTCACGCCCCAGCTTCACGATCCCAGAAGCTGAGATGGATGAGAGCAGCCCTTCGACTCAGCAAACTCGAAAGGATAGTGTGGCGTCGCTTGCTAGGACGGGCCTACAAAATGATCAAGGGGAGCTGGACATAGACGAAGAGGAACTCGATGAAGACGAGGATGACGAACCTAGTTCAGAGGCTGACGATCTTGGTGGAGATGCAGAGTACTCAGACGATTGCGATACGGCGGATGCAACGGAGGTGCACGTTGCTGTCGAGGCTAGGAAGTCACTACGGGCGAGGGCGGCTCGAAATATGCTTACTAGAGAAGACATTCAAGACGTTTCAGAAGTCGAACGCCTACTTTTGCTCCGCAGTGATCGTGCCAGTGCATGGTTCTCGAGGAAAGCCCAAACCAGGAGTAAGCTGTCAGGTAACTTCTCAAGGCTGCGGATTCAAGCCGATGATCTGGATGCCTCAAGCACCAGCGACGACGAACAAGACATGGAAGATGAGGATTGGACACGTCGTAGACACACCTCAGAGGCAAATACGCCAGGACACGACACACCAAACAATTTGCCTGGTGAGAGCTCCCCAAGCACCGGCTCTACACTGACTGACAAGCTCGACGCTGCACTTCCCAAGGTTCATCACCTCCCCGATCTGCAAAAGCCACGCGTGTTTAGCCTTCAACTGGTGTGGCTCGCCTCGGTCCTGGCGTCGCGAAAGTACAGTCTACCTAGAATGTGTATTATTCATGCTCTGTGGCCTGACCGATCTGAGATGTATTCCTCTGAGGACCAGTTGAACCAGGCAGGTACTGAGCCTGAAGAAAAGACTACCGAACCGCTGACTAACACGGATCCAGGGGAGGCTGAAGGCAAGGTGAGTGAAACGAGCTCTCCTCTAACATTAGATGTGGGAGAGCAGAGCGACCCCGAAGAACCTCTAAGTGAGCCTCTACAGCAGCCGACCATGACATCCGCAGTGGAGCCCAAGGAGAGGTCCGAGGAATACCGTATGCTGGCACGCCGACATCGACGTCTTGCTCGCCGTTATTTAGCTGCAGTTCGGCATCGTCTCGTTAGAGAAATTCACGAAGCCAAAATCGCTTTGCATGCCTTGTCCGAGCAGAACTATTCCAAGTGGAAGGCAGAGGGAGTTGCCAGAGCCCAGCGCAAAGAAAGCGAGTTGGCCAGTCTGACCTCTGGATTGCAGGCACATGAGGGTCATCTTGATCCCATGGTGCCTTTGCTCCGAAAGTATGCTCGTGCTCGTAGCCTCGCCTTGTTGGAAGTCTTCTCCAAGATTGCTTCACCTTCGGAGACCTCATCTGAGGGTTCACTGCGATTCTCGTTTCAGGACGTGAACTATTTGCAAGCCAAACACAGAGTCGAGAGTCTCCTCGCTGGGGTCCGAACACCAGTCTCTCATGAACCGGCAGGCGAAGCCGAATCGTCTCCTACTATGACCCCAAGCGTTGCCCCAGCAAGTCCCGTTCTATCCCCCTCTGGAACGTCATTGGCAGGAGACGATGCCACTAATCGCTTCCATGAAAGCATTGATGATGACACTCCAAGCGACTCAGCCAAGATTTCCCAGGCTTACTTCGATGTGGAACGTCTGTCTTTGCTCACAGAAGAGGTGGATGAATGCCTAGCTGCTGTGTTGAATAAGTATAATCTCTAACATTTGGCTGGGTTGCAAAGAACACGCGTAGATGAGGAGGAACAGACGACCTAGGGTTCCTGCCACAGGCAAGTGGTGGATCGGATTAGGAACCAACGTACGAACCAGATTTTCGAAGTCGTGACGCTACGCGATCTATCCAGTGTACAGAGTTGACAAGTTATCCAGCGCATAGACGTTCGTGTTGTGTACTGTTTTAATCCCGTTTGACTATGGGCGGCAAGGTGTGTAAGCCCGTAATCGACCCCAAAACGGTCAAGACCTTATTGGGGGCCAATATCGAGCTGTGCATGTCAGAGTATGCACGCCTGGTAGGCTACACCTTGCAATCCGAGCATGTCACGCATACACAGCCACAAGGCCAGTCAAAATCGCGGGGATACATCTCCAAGGCTGTTTTCTACACCCACTATTTGCAGCCCAAATTGGGAGACCACTTCGCCTCTCCGGTACGTAGTTGATGTAAAAACAACAAAAACGCTTGTGCTACAGACACTGTGATCAATTCACTGGTCTCCACTTGAACAGACCCTTAGCGACTGTGGAATCGCTTCCACAGCCTCGCTCAGGCAATGCTTGATGACTTCAGACCTTGTAACCCTTGCGTTTCCATCAGCAAAGACGCTACATCAGGGTTTTCCAGGGGATTTAAGACCGATCTCGGCACCAGACTCAAGTTTTCATTTGTCTCACGTTGAGAGCGTGTGTAGCATTGTGTGCGCCAGCTCATCATTTCCTCCTCCTTCCCGTCTCATTTATCCCAACTCTATCACAGCTGCTGGATCGAATATATGCCGTTGCGTGCCCGACAAATGGTGCGCAGGGTCCAGTTACCGAAGACGAGTTCATCGTCTTTTACTATCTCTGCTATCATGCTGCAGACGCCCTGCTGTTGAAGTTCATCTTCAATCTGTGCGACTTGTCTGCTAACGAAGTTGTTTCAGCAAAAGACATGGAGAAGTTTCTTGTTCACCTCTACTTGATGCCCAACCCAACTGGAAGCGCGCCAACAGCGCCTGGCAGTTCGGTGGAAACAACATCAGCAGCTCAGATAACCCCTCATGAAGAGAAAGAATCTACACTGCGTATGCTAGCTTCAATTCTAGTGGAGGCAGCGCAAGCGATCGAGCCGACAAAAACTAGAGGAGAGTATACGTTCCAGGAGTGGCGAGAAGCTTTCGAGAGCGACTACCGAATTCGAGTTCTGGCTAGTGATTTGCGACATGCCCCGGAGCCTATTGTACAGAGAACCGCGGCTGAAAATATCATGATTCGCTCGCAGGAGGCTGCTGGAATGATCGTGCCCTTGACTCACTTGCATGGCTTCTTCTTGGATCGGCCTATCCCTGATGAGCCGGTCGCCGAATGATAGCTCTACACCCCAATTTGCACACGATACCTGTGCGAGTGATGTTTATAGTCAACCATCGAAATCGCGCCACCTTGGTTCCTTTTGTTGTGCATGCTCATCTTGTTCCTTGTACAGTGCTCCCGAACCATTGTTTCTGATGATACGTACATACGGTCCATCGAGTGACCTGTGTAGTCCGTTGCATTAGCATACAAGTGCATAGTGTCTATATTCATCCTGTTCATCCAACTCAGTACTGCAGCCGTTGTTCCGCGTGGGAAGATTGCGTGATATGTCGCGAGTACAGGAACCGCCAGGCCTGGCTCCGTGCACTTTGTACTTCAGCTCATTGCACGTGCGCTTCAGTCGTCTTGACTTGGATCTTCTTGGTTGAACTCTGGCGGCAAATCTGGGCCAGGACGGCTGGCGTCGGGCAAAAGCTTGGAAGAAAACCAAGACGAGGAAAGTTCAGTTTTGATGCGGTTTCGCAGGGATAACGGTATGGGAATTGCACAGAAACTATGTGAAGTGCAATGCATCACTAGGACACACCATTCCTTGGGTGTGTAATCGCAGCCGAACATCGGGATGTGCGCGATATTGCGATCGAAAGCAAGATTCGACTCACTTGTTCGAGCCACATTTTAATACTCGCTTTGTCTTGATATGCACGGCATGCCATCGGGTATCAAAACTCACAAACGATGTAATTTTATGTGCTCTACCATCTAGACCCACCTCGTTCACAATGAGCAGCCAATCGGAGCACGACCGCCAAGTGCAACAAATGATAGCCTTCCTGAAAGCCGAGGCTCAGGAGAAAGCGGACGAAATCCGTCAGAAGGCCAACGCGGAGTATGAGACCCAGTTCCAGGAGATGAAGCGCGCCGTTGAGTACGTCCATGTTTTATTTGCAGCACCGTCGCGCACTTCGATGTTGAGGAAAAAATGCAGAAATACTTTGTCCTAAGCGAAATTGCTGGTCTGAGGGAGCAGGATGAGGTGGATACGATGTGAAGACTTGGAGTGGAACTGCCTTCAACTCTCAACTCAGCGTTAACTCCTAGCATCAACAGTTTTATGATATTATAATTTGCGATCCAGCAGATTGGAGTGTGCTGGGTGCATGTTTTTCCGCCTTATCCACCACTCCTCCTCACCCCATGTGTCATTTCCTCCTTTCTTTGTCTCCCCCGCGTCCTTCACTCACCTACAGGAAGCAAATCGCTGCAGAGTTCCAGGCAATGCGTGAGAAGCGCAAGACACAAAAGCTCATTGAGATCTCGAAGGAGAGCCAGGCGTGCCGAATGTCCGTCATGGAACTTCGTCACAAGAAGATGCAGGAGCTCCGACAAGCTGTCATTGAGCGACTGGTGGGCATTGAGAAGCATGCTCAATATCCCGCGTTGATTCAAGCCTTGATTGTCCAGGGTTTGATTGCCCTCCAAGAAAACAAGGTTGTGGTCCGATGCCGAAAGGAGGATGCTTCTGTTGTCAACTCGGTACTGCAGAAGGCGGCCGATGAGTACATCAAGTTTGTGAAGGAATCCACTGGATACACTCCACTTTTGCAGCCCCTCAAGCTTGACACTGAGTTCCTCCCTCCCGCTTACAAGAACCCTTCAACCGAGTACTGCTCTGGTGGTGTTGTTCTCATTGCCCAACGAGGTCGCATTGTTTGCAACAACACGCTTGATGCACGCCTGGATATTGCTTTCGAGCAGTTGACACCTCAGATCCGCGGCATGCTCTTCGGTGTCCGACCTCCTTCGAATAAGGGCGCAGCGGCTCCTGCTGGTCATGGTCATGGAAAGTAATGTGATAGTATCCTGGCCAGTTGTTCTGGGCAACCCTGTTTTAGTAGGTTAGTTCATTCGTTAGTAGATGACTAATTAGTATTGTATCTTGTCCTACTCTAGTCACATTTGAAGGGGGGAAGCACCTCCCTTCTATTACCACGACACGAGGGAGAGGGAGCCCATCCTCTGCTTTGTTTTTGTTCCCTGATCTTGCGTCACATTTCCCCCAGTTCCCATACCACATATCGCTACCACTGTCGCTATCTCAAGTCCCTGCTTTCTCATCCGCCATGCACTCCGCATTGAGGTACTGATTGGACCCTGAAATGGCTGGGCGCGAAACAAACAACGGTATTTCACATGGGAGTCATCCGCTGCACGGATCTACGGCATTTCCCCCCATCCGATCATCAACACCCCATATCCAAATTACTCTACTTTATCCACTAAGCGAGCAATCATGGGGAGAGCCTCTACACATGGAGAAGCCATGCAGAGCGCGACCCCCAATTGAAACTCATGTTAAATAAAATGACTGAAATGAAAACAAGTGAGCCAACAACCATATTGTTCGATCATGCTTTATGCGTGTCACATGTCATTGTTTTCGTCATCCCGGGTTCCGTCAGTCCGATCCGACCCACCCGACCCCAGTGGGATCAAGTTTGGATTGTCGATTTCTGATTGAAACATCCGTACCGCGGCAAGCCAGTCAGAAATCGCTTGCTCGCGTTCAACCTGAAGACGATCGGGATCGTAGCTATCTCCTTCCCCTCGTTCGCCTTCGTCGATCTTGCGATGGACACCCTCCCATTTACTCATGAGGGTTTGTAGATTTCGTGGTAACGCCTTGGGGCCAGGCGGCTGCGAGTGATCATCAGAGCCAGCGGGTTTACGATGGCGCGAAGATCTCGTCCCCATGTCGGTTTGCACGTTGGTTGCATCCTCCTCTTCTTCACTGCTTACATCTTCGTCCTCACCGTCCTCGTCTTCAATTTGGGACTGCTCTGCTTCCATATCGTCATGCTGATCAGCTGTTTCTCGGTCAGTCTCTGCTGACGTTAGTCTGGAAAGCCGGTCGGGATGAACAACAAGCTTGGCTGAGGGTCGGTAAGGTGTCTCTCCCTGAGGCACGATGCCACAGGGCTTGAGTTCGTCCGTCACTTTCGGGACGTCGAGAGATGCTTCCATAGCACCATGCGAGTCCTCTGGCAATTCTCTCGCGACTTCCTCAGACTGAGAAACTTGTGCCATAGGAATTGCTTGCGTTAGAGCGCCCCGAGGGACCTTCGCTGCGTACATAGAAATGAAGTTGTCAATGAGTCCCTTTGAGAGAGCACTGTCCAATGCCAACTGCAGGAGAGCCATTGCTTGCTGGCATAGCACAGCTGCGAAGCGGACTTTCATATCTCGAAGAGCAGCACCTATCCCAGCAGCGAAACCTTCGAGGTGGTCGACGATTTCGAAATACCCTCCGAAGGCTGTAGGCTGCGATGTCGTGGATGCCAGCCCCGACTCAAGGGCGGGAAGCCACCAATCATGGGACTGATCGGCACCACTTGGTTTCAGCTTGGCCACGGCGCCGTTTCCAAGCTCTTGTACAGAATGAAATTCATCTCGAATCCGTTTCACAGCCGTTAGCACGTACTCGACATCACGTGCCCTCGTGGCCAACTCACAACGGAATCGGACAAGCGGTAGTGAGAATCCAGTGGTTTGCGGTCCACCCACCTGAGGCCATACGAAGAAGCTGAGCGAGTTTGTTTCAGATGAGTAAAAGGGAAGCGAATGCTTCTTTGCCCAGAGACCGGCTGCACAATGTGCCGATAAGCATTCTATGCCGGATGGCCGACTCGTGAAAGACTTCATCAGCATCTCCTGCACCAGCTCTTTGGCTATCTTCGCGGCGGACTGCACACCATCTCCGAGTCTTTCAGCCTTGAACGCGCACAGATGACTACTTGCAAGGTCCGCCATGCCGTTCGCCAGCTTGCTTCGATCCGTCATGGTCTTCTCGATGACGTCTAAATCCAGATCACCGTAGCTTGACGCAACTTGCTGTAGTTGATGCAGTAATGGTTGTAGCCATTCGTCACGAGTGATGCACGAACGCGTTATGTCGTTGGATGAGGGGAAGAGCGCGAGTTCGAACGATCCTACACAGGTTTGGAGCTTGGAGATTGCGCGCTTGGCCAGAGCCTCACCATTCAGCTCAGCCACGGTTTTCCATGCATCATCGGTAACCCCGCCAGGAGTGCTGCCAGCTGTGGGAGCACGGACACTGAAATTGTCGCTGATAGTGGTTATGAGTCGAAGCGCCTCGACAAGTTCATTGATGATCGTTCTGGCGCGAGTTGTTGCTCGCTGAATGCTACTGACCTTGTTTAGAAGCCGATCAATGTGAACGCTCGAGTTGGAAGCATTGGTTCGGGCAGGCCCGTCTCTCTGCTCGCGGGTCCGATCTTGGTACCTTGAAGTTCTTTGTGTTGTGGAGCGTGACCGACTCGTGCTTCGACTCCGACTTCGTGTACTGCTGCGACTTCGACTCCGTTGCCTGCTTTTTGACACTTTGTCTTTGCTCCGATGTCTATGCCGACCGCGGCTCCTACTTCGGCTTCGACTTGTGCTGCGGCTCCTGCTCCGACGTCTGCGCCTACTCCTGTCCCTACTTCTATTTCGGCCACGGCTTCGACTTCGGCTACGACTCTGACTGCCGCTCCTCCGAGTCTTCCGCCGACTCTTGCTACGACTCCTGCTACGACTCCTGCTACGACTCCTGCTACGACTCCTGCTTCGACTCCTGTTTGTGCTTCTTGGTGTGCTGCCTTTGTTGCCATCTGCTTCACGCGACTCTGCCATCTCGCTCTTGTCCCCTCGAGCCAAGGCGTCTCCAGCCTCGGAAGCCGTCTTGTCCATCATGAGATCGCCGCTTGACGCCATCCTGCTCTGTGGCTCCTCACCATCGTCCTCTTCGTCTTCTGCGTAGGGAACTAGCTCCAGTCCCATCTTTTCTGAGGTGCCACCTCGTGCCTCTTGTGCGTCGGTGGCCTGTGCGCTGGATGTGTTAGAGCCCTCTGTTGGCAGGGCTCCCGCTGTCGACGTCAATGTGCGTGTGGATGTGTGTGAGGGCGGGGGTGCCGCCGGGGCAGCGTCACTGGACAGAGCTCTGCGGATCCCAGGTGGGGGCCGCTTCTGCGGTATGGATGAGCAGGAGCTTGCCGAGGTGGGCGTCGGCGCCGAAGCCGCTGGCCCTGCCCCTGACTCGGCTCCTGCAGTTTCTGAGATTCCCAGCATAGCTGCGGTTGTCACGGCTGCAGTGCCGTCGCCATCATCACGCACATCTTCGCCTGACGCGTTGAGCCGGTTGTACGCCGCGGCGGGTATGTCCAGCTGGATGCGGCCACCGCGTCCTCTGGCGGCTGTCCACGACATGGTGATATACTCGCCGAGATGTGTGTGAGATTTGGTGTAATAAACGACTAATTGGCCAATACTAGTTAATTTAATACCAGGAGTATGCCTCGCGTCGAGTGCCCACGCGCGATACCTGCGCCTCGCATGCACCTTGCGTATATAATGATATTGAAGATTACCCAGTGCAGAGATAGCGGAGGGAACTGAATAGTGCGCACACCGGACACGATTTCGAAGACACAGACCACCTGGAGGTATTGTATTCCAAGCCCAGCCCAGTCCAGCCCAGTCCAAGGCAGGGCCCTTGAAGCGACTCGTATAGACTCTCAACACCCACGAACTGAATCCGATCTTCCGGACGTGCAGAGGCGAGATTGGTTGAAGATTGGTTGAGGATTGGTTGAGGATTGGCGCAGGATTGGCGCAGGATTGGCGCAGGATTGGCGCACGATTCGCGTACGCTCAAGAGCCCCGCCCCGCTGCACTCTAAGACAAATTGGACACACCAACGAGAATGTCCACACTGGTGCAGTTTCCCTTCCTCAAGCTGCACGGACTTGGGAACGACTTCATCCTAGTTGACTTGCGCTATCCGCGGCAACACCCAGATGGCTCCGGACTCGCGGGGGACCTATGGCGCGCAGATCAAAGTCCGACGCTTTGGCAGCCAGCCGTGCCTCAGTACAAGTTTCCCAGGCTTCCTCTAAGTCCCGAGGAGGCTCGCGCGCTGTGCGACCGACATAAGGGGATCGGTGCGGATGGAGTAATCTTCGCTCTACCACCACCTCCACAGATAGGATTCGGCCTCGACCACAACGCCACCAGAGTTGCTGACCACTGCAGCATGCGTATTTTCAACAGCGACGGTAGCGAGGCTGCCATGTGTGGAAACGGCGTCAGGTGCCTCGCGACATTCCTTGCTCTGGTGGACTTGAGCAAGCGCTGGATGGACTTGAGGATGTCCGAAGTCCAGGATCAAACCGAGGCCAAAGCTATGGATGGTAGTGGGTCTGAGGACACAAACCGCGCTGTACTGCTAAAGCAGCTCCAGCCATACATTGTGCGGTGTACATCCAAGCAATGCTCAGTCTGCGATGAGTATGCGTCCCAATCACTTCGAGAACCAGCACCCAATGGCGCAGGATGGTTGTATGACATCGACACGGCAGCGGGGCCTAAGCCATGCATCGTCCAGTTCTATGCTTGTGAGACCATCCCAAGGTTCCCTACGCTGGCAGCTGACCTAGAAACTGCTTATCAGGCTCGAGGCACTTCGAGAGATCTTTTCGAATACCTGCGGGTGTGGGCGATGCACCTGAGCATTGCCCACGTAGTCGTCAATCTCGCTCCTCCAAGTGTAGATATCGAGCGTACGCGCGTAAGTGATGTAATACGCTACCAAGAGATTGTGCCACCTTCTGAGGTACCAACTTGCTCCAGCCTACTTGTTTCGCTGGGCTTCGTTTTGACTGAGCAGCAAATCACTAACATCGTTGACGAACTCAGGCCAGTACTCTTCTCGGAGGAATTGCGATTACGCGCCACGCTTATACTTAAGTCGGCGTACTTTTCGTGTATCTCCATGGGGAACCTCCACATCCCAGTTTGGATCCGTGGATCAGAGACCCATTCCGCTGAGACCATGTGGGAATGGCTGACTGAGAACGATCGATACTTGTTCAGATGCGTAGGGTGTTTCCTTTCGGAAAAATGGAGGGAGCATCATCTTGATAGAAGTGCGGTACTGACTTCGGACTCAGCGTTGGTAACACCCGATGGAGTCAACGTAGAGCTCTTCATTCAACGTGAGGTCGAGTGGGATGCCGCGAAGTGTCACCTTGAGGGTAAGCTCATTTCAGCCACATGGGAGCGCGGGTGTGGGCCGACGCTTGCTTGTGGGACTGGAGGAGCTGCTACGGCTGCAGCATGGTCGCTGCTGACACGAATCCTCTCTCAGGACGCAACCATGAAACAGTCCAAAGGCGAATGGACTTCACAAATCGAAGTCACGTTGGAAGGCGGCCCCTTACAATTCCAATGGATTGTCCCCGCTATTGTACGACGCCACGATCCGCTGGGTGACTATAGCCAAACTCAGGGCGCGTGGACTGTTATTGAGCGGGACGTCCCCGTAGAATCGGGTTACCGAGACCAAAACTTATCGACTAACAGCGGCCGACTTCCTTCATTTGTGGCCATTACAATGATCGGTCCTTCCGAAGCGACACTGGCTGGGTACACCTGGGTACGAAGGCAAAGGTGAAAGGGGTTCGCTGGGAATGTTTAATTCAACGCATTTTGCCTGTGCTTAACAAATGCCGTAAACTAGTGTACACAACTATTGTATTGAACTCGTTGTTGAACGCGTCTTGCATGAATATGTGGGTCTAACCGAACTGATCGGATCTTGCGATTACAGCCAATGTGGTCAAGGCTGAAATGGCATCGGCGAAGTAGACACTAGTCTCGTATTCCGTGCGTAAGCGAGTGATCAACAAGACATCGTCGTTCTTGGTCAGGGGATCCCGAATGTACAGTCGGCCTGCAATGTAGCCTCGAACCATGGTATCACGCAATGCCCAGCGGACCGCTGCAAAACGTGGATCGACATCTGGGGCGTTTTCAACCCCCGTGTTGCCAAATGGGCAAGCTGCGACGACCTGTAGGAGCCCTGAGCTTTCCATAGCGACGACTTCCGCTAGGCTCTCAAGCGCACGGGGGAGTTGACTCTCCAGCATGCCCTTCAACTCTGGATTACATGTGGGAGTAGCTGTATCACCACCACGTGTGAGTTGTGCTTTGCGTGGGTAGGCAGAAGCAACGGCGTCTGTGGCCCGATTCACCGCCATGGGCACAATGCCCTGCTGAGCAAGCTGTTGGAATATGCGCGATCGAGCATGGTAGAGATCCTTGTCGAACGGATGCGTGGCACCATCTGTCGATTCATTTGTGGAGCTATGCGTTTCCTGCTCTCCCTCCAGGTCGACACTGAGAAGGCCCTCACCCTCTTCAAGTTCATCGCTGAGCTGAAGTGTGGCCTCTCGTTGTCGGCGCTTACTTTCCTTACACTCTACAGCACTCTGTGTGGCTTGATTAAGAGCCTTGATAGCAGCTGGTATGCCTTCTTTTTCCTCGAAGGCATGTACTACATTCAGAATCAGAGTATGCGCGACGAACTCCTCATACGAAAAGGCCATGTCGAAGTCCAACGGGCAGAGCAAGGTTGAAGAAAGAGAGTCAAATGTCGTCGACATTTCGGGCTCGTGTGGCTTTCGCACAACCAAGTTGTTCAGATGGGCGTTGCAGTGCCAGCCGAGACCGTCAGAGTAGGTTCCCCACGAGAGCCGATCTCTCCACAAGGACTCCGCTACGACCCCAATCTCGAATCCGTACAGCATGTACAACGAAGGGAGGAGGGCGTTGCCACACTGTTCGCTTGCACTAAAGTACCTCGCCAGGAGATCCCATTGGTCATTCCAGAGCTGTTGGAATCGTGGATTCACGTGTCGAGGAAGTGGGGGGTATGAATCAACACCAGCACAGAGTGCGACACTGCCCATTATACCATCGAAAGCAGAGGCCGAGTAGCTTGCATAAACATTCGACTTGTAGTCGCTCGCAAAGTTGGCAAAGTAAGATTGAACTCCATCCTCGTGGCCTGGTCGACTCACGTCTTCAACTGTCATAAGCAGCAGCCACGTATCTAACGAGACTTCTTCATCAACAGGTGCCTCCCACTGCTTGGAGAAAACCCCCTGAGCTTCCAGTTGGGTCGCGTCACTGCCCAGCAGGACCGCCTCGCCCCATGTGCTCAGTTCTGATTGGTCCTCGCGAGCTAGTTGTTTGGATCCGCCACCGTAGTGAAATCGGTGTGCTCGGAGAACACGCTCAACCCTGGTAGCGAACGCAGTATCAGGGAACAGCGTAGGAAGGAGGAGATCGAAACCATCCAGCACATTATCAGCAAGACGAGCGTTGGAATTGCCGTTCGACTTGAATACAGAGCAGGTTTTAGGGATCGCTGGCAAATCGTCCCGCAACAGATGGTACTTTAGCAGTGCCACGGGAATATTGGCACATTCGAGGTACTGAGGCGTCTTGCGCGTTGTGGGCAAAGGTGACGACTTGAGGCATTCCTGAATGCAGCGGGTCGCGATCAACTCGCGTTCAGCAGTATGTTGGAAGCTGGAGCCTCGAATGGTGAAGAGGCGCTCCGCCAACGGCTTGGACAAGGTTGCTGGCACAGGAGCACTTGGGAATCCTTCATCCTTGTTGCCGCAGCCCTTGAGGCGGTACCACGCGAGTGCACTCGATCTCATTGCACCATCGATGGTGTCTGTAGTTCCTCCATGCTGCGGCGGAACGAGACGGTTATTCAAGTTCTTCTCGGGTAAGCAAATCATCGCTGAGCGTGTACCCGAGGCTCGACCCCAGAAGAGACCATTAGGCATCTTCATTGGTACAACCTGCAGATCTTTCCATTGCTGGAGATACTCTGAGACGTGTTTGGGTTTCGTATAGGTGGGATCTGGATTTGGCCCACCTGTTGGAGTCCCAAGTGCCTCACACTCTTGAATCAACCCCTCCAGCTCCTGAGTCAAATCAGGTCCAGGGATGCAGGGGGCGACTTGCTTTACGTACTTGGGGCCAAGATGCGCCATAGTGTGCTCGCGGAGAATCGATGCCTCCCAGACTGATGCATTCTGTATCTCCGGATGATTGAGGATCGAGGTCGCTCGCTGAGTAGTCTCCGTAGTTCTCATGGACTCATCAGAAGGAGAATCGTTTGTGTCGCCCGGCGAGAGAATACCTGTGTATCCGGGAACGAGACCAAACTCTACAGGCACTACGCCGATGTAGGCATCAAATGCTGTGTAGGGCTGCCCCACAGCACTCCTCCCATCGCCGAGATCCATACTGGACAACTGGACTGACTGCACTGCAGAAGAACTGATTCCGGAGAGAGGTGGATAGAATAAGTTTCGCTCGAATGGAGCACGGGATTGGAATTCGAGGCGAGCCCCGGTGCACTAGTATTCCTTCACCCCGAGTTGCGAGTGAGTTTGAAGTGTCTCTGTCCACAACATTGGTGATCCAAATACGCGAGTGTGACTTGGTGGGGACGAGAACTCGCATTATATTTCGATTTGATTCGATGAAACTGTCTGAACTCCACGAGTCATATTCCCATGGACCCTTGTCACTCACATCAAAGCGACCCTTTTACGTACGCGCTCAGTTCTCACCTCCTCTGTCTAGACTGCGGAGCGGCGATTGGAGAGAACACGGGCCAGCATTTCGCGAGACGCCACGGCCGCTGAGATCTCCATACCCATCCGCGCATTCCTCTTTGGGACCAAGGCTGAATTCATCTCAGCACACTCCAACGGACCTGGAGCGGACTGAACCCGATCCGACCACAGAGAAGAATCATTAGAGCCAACAAAAACGACACATATCATAGCAAAACAGAGCGCCTAAGGGCCATTCCGGTATCCGTGCGAGTCGAGTGGAGCCTAAACGGCACATCATAGGAACAAGTACGTAACATATGAGCAGAGCAGGAGGGGCAACTGCCACCCCCGCCACAGCGGCAGCAGCAGCTGCTGCTGCGGCCAACTTAACTGGCGCGACAAATCTCGAGCAGATCATTCTTGAGCTTGCGCAATCCAAGATGGAGGGTATCTCCCAGAAGGATCTTGAGGAGGCCTTCGAGAAGCGCAGCATGACCGTCGAGTTGCTGGAGATTGCGACCGCCGTGAACAGGCTCACACAGAGTGGCCAGCTCAGTCTATTCCGTCGTAACGGGGTGGTTGTCTGGAAGTACGTAGAAGAGGAGAAAGTCACCAAGCTGCAAGGCTTGGACATCCAGGAACGCATCGTATACAGCATCATTGAGCGCGAAAAGAACAAAGGTATTTGGATCAAGGAAATCCGCAAGCAGAGCAACATCTTTGGACAGGGTGTGCTCGAGAAGATTCTCAAGAGTCTGCTAACCCGCAAGCTGATTAAGGCGGAGAAGTCAGTGGCCAATAAGAAAGTCTACATGCTTTATGAGCTTAAGCCAGCGGAAGAGGTTACCGGTGGTACATGGTACAAAGGGCATGATATGGATACAGAGTTCATCGAAGCGATCCGCAAAACCATGCTCTATGCTCTCAAGCAGCGAGGTCCGATGACATCCGAGCAGCTCGGTACATATGTCAACAAGCTGAAGATCTCAGTCATTGAGATCCCTCTCCGTGACACGGAAACGGTTTTGCAGACGCTGGTAATGGACCGCTTAGTGGAAGTGGTACCCGCAACCCGAATCGTGGACAAAGAGTTCCGCGAGCAGTACGATCAACGAGAGCAAGGCCGAATCCGCCGCCTTGAGGAACGCGCACGCGGTACTTCAAATTCTCGCTCGTCTTCTGGAGACTCCGAAAACAAGACCGAAGAGTACGAGGAGGAGTCGGAAGAGGATGAGGATGATGATATGCCTGAGAAAGTCTACGGCCTGGCTCCTGAAGGTTCGTATGAGATTACCACAGCGATGGTGTTGCCGTGCACAGGGTGCAGCCTTATTAACCAATGCCACCCGGGACACTTAATCGAGCCTGCGACATGTTCGTATCTACGTGAATGGCTTGCGATGAAACCCCAGCAGTAAGGGGTTGTTCATTAGCTTTGGGCTTAATTTTCGTTTAGAGTCACATTTTTGACTTTGATATCTTAGTTCGAAATAAAACCAGCAAAAACCGATGGCTGGAATCATCAAACACAATTGCTCTATGTATCAAACACAATGCTCTATGTGTATGACGGGTTTATAATGAAAAAAGTGCAGCTAAAAGTGTGTTCAGACATTGATCACGACCCGTTCGAGTCTTTGCATGGCGTTGTACACCTGAAGGGCTCGTTAACAACGCTTCTTAGTATGCGGTAAGATACTGCATAACCAATTCGATGCCAGTACTGAGACAATCAATGCCAACAATAGTAAGATTACAATCAATGCGCAGCAACCACCGCGGCTGCCTTCTTCAATCAAGTCTACACGCTTGATATTGCTCTGGAGACGGGCGTCCGTATTGTCAACACCCTGCTTCAGCTCGTCGAGCATTGCATCCTGCTTGACCAATTGCTTCTGCTGCTGCAGACCCGCAGTCTTGAGCTGGCCAAGGCCAATAGAAATGCGTTCAAGTGCCGCGTCATCCTGTTGAATACGTTCGTGCTGCTGTTGGAGTAACGTTCGGTTGTCCATGTAGCGGGTCTCATCGTTCTCTTCGTAGTGGCGGCGAACGGAGGCTGCGGTGTCGTAACGGCCCTGGCCCAGCAGAGGGTCACGGTCGCTTCCACCTCCAAGGGGATCTTGCACCATGGTCTCAACGCGCGCAAGATGCAGCTGCAACTCAGTCAAAGCCTCGGCGCGCTTCATCAATTCGCCCTGTGAGACAGGGGGGCGAGGGTTCTCACGCCATGAGCGGAGCGTGGAGTCAAGCTGGGCGACATCGCTTCGGGTGGCGACGAGGCAGTTACGCACGCTGCGACGCTCCTTATCGACGCGATGGGATGGCGTGTTGTTCAGCTTTTCCTCATACTGCTTCAGAGCAGCCTCCGTGTTGTTCAGGAGTTGATCAAACTGAGAGGTATCCATCGTGCGGAATGATGAGCCAGATCCAGTACTAGTCGTGCCGAAGTTCGTCAGCGGCACGGCCTTGGAACTGGAGCCGGTACCGAAAGTATTGCGCGATATCTCGACTGGGGTACTCGTAGACGACTCACGGAACAAACGAACAGCGGTGATACGTCAAGGTCGATGTGCGATCACCTCGTGCGTCAGCCACCACTAGGGTTTGTTGCAAGTCGTGCGTCTAGTGTCACGAACTGATAAATGAGACGAGTGTGCCGGAGCAGGGAAGCTGCGGAAAGGACGCACACAGAGGCCAGCACGGGGGCTTCGTTCGATGCGTCGCGTGGTGTACTCCTCCAAACTGCCGGGACAAGACTCAAAAGTCTAGACGGCGCGCTGCGGGGGGGCGAGTTCAAAAGGTGGACGTGAGGTTGGACACCACATAGCGTGCAATAACACGATTCACCTGCTCAGCATGGCATCCACACGCAAGTATCTCTCCGTCACAACGCATCACGAGAGAAACACGAATCATTCCAAGGTCACTTCAAGTCGCTTTTTCGGGGTATGCGGGCGGATTTCACAATAATGTCATGTACCCATAAACGCATACACTTGTTTTCAAGCGGTATAATTGGACATCATAACGATGCCAATCCTTGCACACTCCATTTTCGCACCGCAAACACTGTGGAGAGTGGATTCCATTTTCCTGCAAATTTGCCAGCGGGTGGATGAAGAACAATCTGGCGACGAGTCCAAGTGCTGGGTTTCCAATGATTCTCCTCGCATATGACTCGCGCTTTAGAGCCAGGCCTACTATGAACTCTACCTGCAGTCCATCATTTGTATTTTGCACTCACTAAGCAAACCAAAAAGCGTAGTCTTCAATATGTGGATAAACCAAATCGACTGATACTAACTATTGTATGAGGTGCGTTGCAGTCTCTAGCTGCTGCGGATATAGGCATGCTAGCGATATTAGCTAGCGTACCCAGCTAGTAGGGCGGCCGAACTCTGGCATAGGCCAATGATCGACTCAGCTAGGTCCGAAAAACACCTGTTCTGCTGAAGCTCAAAAAGGGTGATCTGGTGGTTCGTGCTGATCGCTCTTAGTAATACTCGGCGTCATCAGCATCGAAAATCTGCTGACCCTTACCCTTACCCTTCATCATACCGCCGAAGAGCTGCTGAGCCTGGCCCTTACCCTTGCCCTTGCCCTTGAAGCCAAGGCAGTCAGGGCCACAGAAGATCTGCTGACCCTTGCCCTTGCCCTTGCCCTTCATCATACCGCCAAAGAGTTGCTGAGCCTGGCCCTTACCCTTACCCTTGCCCTTGAAGCCAAGGCAGTCGGGACCAACGCAGAAGAGCTGCTGAGCCTGACCCTTACCCTTGCCCTTCATCATACCGCCAAAGAGCTGCTGAGCCTGACCCTTACCCTTGCCCTTGCCCTTGAAGCCAAGGCAGTCGGGACCGATGCAGAAAAGCTGTTGAGCCTGGCCCTTGCCCTTGCCCTTGCCCTTGCCCTTCATCATACCGCCAAAGAGTTGCTGGGCCTGGCCCTTACCCTTGCCCTTGCCCTTGAAGCCGAGGCAGTCAGGACCAACGCAGAAAAGTTGTTGAGCCTGTCCTTTACCCTTACCCTTCATCATACCACCAAAGAGCTGCTGAGCCTGGCCCTTGCCCTTTCCTTTGAGGAAACCACCATAGGTCTCGACTTCACGTTCGTCTCGGATCGCCAGCGTGATCAGTGCGAGAGCGAAAAGACATAGAGCTGCCAATATAATGCGCTTTGCGTTCGTCATGTTGAATCGAAACTTGCTACTTTCGAACTAGCGAATGTGCTTTGCTTCGTTCGTTTCGTCGATCAACTTCGAGGATTGGCTATTATTGCCGAGGATATCGCGTCGAACGCGTCTATGGAAGCTCACGGTGCTTCCAAGACTGGCCATGCTCGAATCCACCTGCAGCTGAAAGTCATGGGATACATAAGCAAGCGAGATAATGCAAATCAACGCTGGTACACTCGTACGCTGAGTGATTCGGTATCTTTGTGACGAGCACAGCGGAAGGCATTACTTCGTTAGCTTTGTGAAAGTTGCTGAATTAGCACCTTTGGTGAAATACTTCACTCTGGTATGATCGGCCTCCAGTTCAATAGCCCTCTAGTCCTCCATGGACAGTTTTGTTTGCTAGTGCAATGAAACATCACATGCTTGGTGCGATCGTTGTGTATTGAAGAATAATCTGGACGCCTCATGGATGGCTCACTATTTCTTGTGTCAATTCTGAAGAATGTGTCACCTTAGTAAGGCTCACCAATTATTGTGCCGAATAAAGATGGGTTTTAGAAATGGTGACGACTGTGAGCTGATGCGTCGAAACGAGTGTGAATGAACCTGCGGGACTCATTATCTAGTACTGGCGCTATGAGCTTGAAGATTTCATGGAAGAGACCATCTCGATCTGTTGAGTTTCGTATAACCATGGTCGAGCTAAATTGATAGGCGTGAAGAGACTCTGCGGGAGTCGGATGTAAAGCGCAAACTCGATCATAGTCCCAGAACAGTGGAGTCCTCATCGAGACATAGGCACTTGCAGTTGAGCAAGATGACGCCGAGGTGAGACCAAAGTTGCCACCTCTTGCTGTCAGATTCAGTGGAGAGTCTGCACGGACAAAAATACGCATAGGCGTTGGTGGCATCAGCTTAATAGGCATCTTGGTATTCACACCCGATCTGTAGTACCAAGTGGCAGTACGAACCGCACTTTGGACCTGAGTAACGGTGATGGATCTTTCCGAGGCGTTAAGCGCGCGAGCGATTATTGCTGCCACCGCCTTACCAATTGTCGTTTGCGTGGTTTGATTTGAGGAATCTGTCGGGGGGCCCGAACTGGTAGGAATAGTGCATGTTTGAGACAACAAAGTATCGCCGATGTTTGAACAATGGAAATCGATGGCTGCAAGAATCAAGTCGTCTTCAACAACCTCGACCACTTTGTCTGGCTGAACAAAAGCTGGACTAGGAATCAGGGCGAAGCGTGGTCGTATCGCAAGCGTATCCTCCTCGCGAGCACTGGGCAGCCATCCGAGGACGGTTTCGAGATCACTGCGAGATCGCGCAGGCCATAGAGCGAACTCTGCAAGCTGAATTTTCTGCGCATACTGTGGCGTCGCCAACTTCCCAAAGTAGATTGTATCTAGTGCGTTGTCACCAACGCCCTTATCGGGAATTTCATCATCAAGACGGTAGAGGCAAGCCGCACCTGCGTCAGTGCCCGAAAAGGCCCATCGAATGAAACCCAACCAGCTTAAATCCTTACCATACGTATGAATGGTAGAGGTCGCCGACCCTGTGTCGCCATTAGATGAGGTCATCTCTACAGCTTCAGCCATGATAGTTCCCATACTCATCGCGGCAACGGCTTGTTCAGGCGGGAGCGTTGAGATGGTTCGGAGGGCTCGAGTTGATGGAGGAAGAACGTGGAATGGAAACGCTTGAGACGACAGCAAGGTCAGGATGCGCTTTTCGAGCGCGGATCGCAGGTTAAGCACTGCCGATTTGAGAGAGTTCAGCGACTCCTTTAGTCGGTTGTAGAGCTCACATTGCGGATTCACAACTCGTAGCGCAATAGTAGCCAATGAGGTTCGCCTCCAGGTTCTCTGGATCGCTTGCGACGAGGAACAGGGCTGCTCACGACTTTGGACATTGTACAAAACCTTTTCTATCACAAAGCGGGTGAGCCAGATCCATGCGCATCGCCTGACCATCTCCATATCAAGCTTCATTCCTCCAAACGATGCACGCAGCAACAAGCTCTTAACAAGATCAGATTCTTCGCGTGTTAGGCCGAAACATGACCGCAGTGGGGTTGTGAGATTCAACCCAACAAATAATGCGGGCACGTCAGGGTGATCCAACTCATGAAGCAGTTTTGCGTCGAGTGTCTGAACGCAGTCGGCACCAAACAGAGCAATACCAAGCCAGTGTTCGAGCGATTGTACTTCGTGGGTGTTTAAAGCGAGCTTGTCATCCGTGCTGGTTTGCTTAATGGGAGCCTTGAACTGCAACGATAGAGCACGGCAAACAGCTTGGGAACACTGTATACAATGGGGAATGGATGCGAAACGCTCCTCGCAAACAGGGCAAAGCTCTACATGCGAGTCAAACAAATGGCCCGCGTAGCGAACATACGAAATATCATACAACATTCGCATGAGATGCGTCTGAGTCGTGCACCACCCTTTCATCGCATAACCCCCATTATCAAAGCCTGTTTCGCCACCTTGATCACGGCCTTCATCTGGCGTATCTAGCGCTGCTTCCTCCGCCTCTTCGGCTTGATTAATTGTTCCCTCGGCTGGATCATCATGGTCATCGAGGACGGCCCTGAGTTCTTCCTCCAAACTGGCGTTGTCTTCATATTCATCGTTATCGCAGTCGTCAACCGAGCATGCATCGAGAGATATGATATCCTCATCATCTCGATCAGTGTCTTCAATTCGATTCGACATCATGCTGGGGTCAACTAGTAATGAAGCTTGTGGATGTTGGGATGCAGTGACAAGCATTTTGAACAGCTCTTCACGCGCTATTGCGAGCTTACTAAGCAGGGCACTTGACTGTCCCGTGCTAAAGATGTTTTTCTCCGCTAGACTGACCTGGCGAACTCCTGGGGTGAACATCACGGCCGGGCTGACGGCATAGGCACAGACAGGCCAGCGAAAACGAATCATGGTGCTCTCGGCATTAACCTGGTCCGAATCATCCTCGTAGTCAAGGTCACGGATTGGAACTTGGGCCAGCTGCCATACCGCTGACAAGACGAAACACATATCACTGAGGTTTGCACCGAAGGAACCTGTCGTTGGTTCGTTAGCACCTGGCTTGCTTGATAGCGTTGACATGAGCAAAACCATCGCTGGCATCCATGGAGGAAGTAATGCGTCCTCAAGCGCGATTATTGTCACACGACGAACTAGCTCAAGTACTCCACATGTTACACCAAGCTGAAGCGCACAACGCACTGCTGCTGCTGCTCGACCGCGGCGAATGTTCTTCTGTAGCAGACTTTTCCACGCGGAGGGCGCGAAGTTGTAGCTGCATCCTCGATAACCAGTTAGTGGGGCGCCGGTGCGTCCCGAAGCGATTGCACGAGACGATGCCAAGGTGGTTCGATGCGGCTCCATCACACGAATGTTGAGCGCGACTTGACCCCGCATTAAACAGTATACCCACAGCTTTGACTGCCTGGCAAGCAAGGTGTGGATCAGATCAGGGGAGAAGGCTGAGAGTGCCGGGGAGATAGGATGAAGGGAGCGAAACTGAAGTATGCCGACGAGATTTGTGTAACAGGTGCCGGAATACGTTTTGCGGATATGTTCAGCAATCTCGGTACTTTGGTCCGAGCCTGCTTGCTTTGGAATCTTCTGCACGACGCTCAAGAGAGTAGTTTGGTTCCTTGATGGCTTGGATGAGGTCCCCCTAGACTTTGCCCTCGCCCGACTTCCGCTTAAATGGTCGAAGGGGAATGGTACGAGAGAAAGCGATGAGCTTTCTCGAGTTTGAATATGGATTCCAGTTGACTGGGCTTCCTTTGGTGGCCTGGAAAGTGGATTAGTGGTATGAGCGGATTCTGGTGGGTTCGTCGAAGGATTGCAGCTATTCGCCGCTCCAGCATGATTCGACAGCGCCTGAGGTATCAATTCGACTCCCATGTGCATCGAAGTCCAAGACCAGACTGACGCAGGGAGTGGCAGAAATGGAACGACGTGGCACCAGAGCCATGCCCTAGCCTTCTCATCATCAGGCTCTTCTTCGAGCTTATAATCCTTGACAGATTTCAGGATTTCAGCATTGTTGAGTCGCGGTGCGATTGATTCGATATTTTTTATCAGCCGCTGCGCAAAACAAGCGGGTGATGTCACCCCCACGTGATCCATACAGGCTTGTAAGGCGATGTCGCCAAGCCACCTCTGTTCAGCAGTGATATGCTGGTCCTGAGTAGATTGTCCTGTCCCTTGTGCCGCATGAGGCCTTAGGTCTGCCACTCGAAGCAAGACAGGCTCGCGCAATGCAAAGAAAGTCATTGAAGCTGCGTTACCGGCTGCAGTAAGCCGACCCTCTCGACTGGAAAGGATGCCAGGGAGTTCGAGCGTTCCTGTTGGAATATGATGCACTAGGACTCCGATTGAGTCACAGGATGCATCAGAAAACGTACTTTCGGCTGGTTCAGAAGTTGATGATAGGTTGCTTTCGGCAGAAATAGTGTCCGCAGGTGCAGCCCCTTCACTCATAACGTCTGTGGCCAACGCGGATCTGGGTAGTTGTTGAGGTTGTGCCTTCGACTGATTCTGCCTAGCGGTTCGAGGCGGAGTTGCTGGGGCCAACATCGGTTGAGGTAGAGCTGAAAAGACGACAGGCAAAGTGGTGAGATCAATTTCCATGGAACTGGTCTTTTTGTTAGTTTCTTGCCTGTCCTCGGCATGTAGCGAAGCACCGTCAGTGTTTGGTGTTTCTTTAGCGCGAGTGTCACGGGCAGGATTTGAGCTGCCCTCCCCTCCGTCCGATGTCATTATGTTCGATGGTGAGGTGGGATTACCAAATGGATCCCCGCCAATAAGAATAGGACCATCAGGTAAGGTTGCTGACCTCTTCGCTTGAGGCGGCCTCTCTCCCAATTTGATGGTCTTCCCTTTTGGGTTGGCATCCCCAATCACCATACCAAATGTTGGTGGTTGGGATGCTCGAGCAGACTTCTCGGCAATCACGGAAGCGCATGCTTTAACCTTAGATGTGTTTCCCGATCCACCGAGGCTAGGAAAGACAACAACAGGGAATTCGTCTCCTGTCGGATTCATGTCGTGGTCGGGTTCGTCGAGCCGGAGCGAGGCACTTCGTGGCAATGTCCCCCGTTTGCTTTCCAGTGGTGGAGTTTCACCGACAATAATTTGCGAGCCGCTCCCGCTTCCATCACTGCGGGTTATGCTTGCGATTGCTGAGGCTGTCTTGCGCATGGACGGGGGTGACTTGGCGCCCATGGATGATGTGTTGGGCTTTCGACCTAACATTGTGAGCGGTAATAGATGAGGCTTGTTTCCGCGAGAGTCTGTTTCCATGGATTCAGCCTCCGCAGCAGTTTGCCAGTCCCCTCCGATAACGATAGGGCCAGATGGGAGTGCACTCCTGCTACCGCTACTCGGACTTGAACTACTCTTAGCGCTGTGGAGTTCGGGATGCCGACTCGTAAGTAGGCCGAAGGCGTTGGTTGTGGATCCGCTGGAGGTCCCCAGAGATGCAGTCGTGCTTGGGGTATAGGAAATCACAACCGGTTCGTCCACTTGTTCCAAGGGCGGTGGCAGGTCCATGATCACCCACGTGTCCGCGCGTTTCGTCGCTGATGGAGCAGCGGCACACTGTGTGTCTCGATGCATTGCGAGCATAGCTTCAAGAACCTGGACGCCACATGCTGGGCATGAAACGAGACTGCCCAGTGAGCTTGACGCTGTGACGGACTTCGGTTGGGTAAGTGAGCTTAACTCCGTCTTGTGCTCTTGTCTGTCTGGACGTCTGCGTTTAGTACCTAGGAGTTTATCCCAGCTCGACCCATGACCTGGATCTACCGATGCGCCAGACGCCGCTGATGTGGCTGCAACACCCATCTCCCCTATCACAACCATGGATGGTAATTCGTCCGTCATTGTCGCCGTCGTCGCCCTCTTCCTGAGCCTTCTCTGGCCTTGACCCCGTTGCCTGCTGTGTCGTGCCTTCGCGGTGGTGCTCTCGCTTTCATCATAGTCCGGATCATCACTGTCAGAGCCACTGTGTTCGAGGTCTTCATCTTCGTCCTCCTCAGGTTCATCGATCCCATCGTCGAGCTCTGCATCGAGTTCGACGACATCCGCATCTTCCTCGTCTGTATCTTCATCATGATCAAGTTCTTCCGCCGGGTCCTCGGTCGCTTCTTCATCTGTATCGGCTCTATGGGCATTCCCCTGAGTGCTTGGAGCTGTGGAATCCGTCCTGACGATCTTGACCGATCGTACTACGACGCTCTCTTCATCCGTGATTTCGATCACGTTTTCAGACTGCTCAGCTCCTTTCGAATCTGTGTTATGCTCTAGCACCTGCCTTGATTGACTTCGACTGGTCACGGCCCTCGGTGCAATTGGTGTGCCAAGGAGCGAGAAAACTGAGGATTGACAGGAACTTCCTGACACGGCTTCATGGCCTGACAAACGTGTTTGAAGTGTTTGGATCTTCGCCGCAGGCCCCATATTGCGGCCTGCACGGATTCTTCCAGAGCTCTTGCTGCAGCGAGTATTGTTTGTCGTGCGCCCTCTGCCACTCCCGCTCCCGTGGCTACGTCCTCGACTCGTATTGGAAAATAGTGAGCGCTGAGGAGTAACGCTTTGGTGCTCCCGCCTTTCTAGTGCCTCTGTCGTCCGGCATTTGAGCGGAGAGTCAACATCGGCGTCAGATCCAGGTGATCCTGGCGACGATGAGTCCAGGATCACCACGGAAGGCTGGGAGGCCGACGGCTCATTCGCAGGTTGGGGGATGAAGTCGAAAACCGGGGAGTTGCTGAGGTCTTCACCGTCTAGTTCCATGCTAGTTCAATTCTCCAGTGAACGTGCGTACTTGCTTTTATCTCTGCATCTTACGCAGGACGGTCGATCTATGGGTTCTACAGTTTGAGCTAGTGTAACTTTGGCGGGAAATTTCCTGCACCTCGCAACCTCCAGTTGCGACCACGGCTGAAACTTTGGGAGATTGACAAGCGATTGGGGCGCGAGTCAGTGGCCAGGTACGGCCCGGCATAAGAGTCCAACCTGTGAGACGTTTGACCGGCATAATTGTCGGCCTGATATTGAAATGTATTCTAAGTACTTGAAATGACTGCGGAACCATTTCAAGTTTGAGTACTGTACATATGTATTGTAACGCAAGCAATGGATCTTGGCATGGATGCAATAGAGAGACCACGATAGGAGAATGTCGGGTCCATGTCCGCACGAGTGTGCGTAAAGCCATGGGACGCGTTCACGCTCTTCTATCACCGACGCGGTCCTGCGGCTGCAGTCGTTCTGAGCCACTGTTGGAAGCATTGCTTGAGACTATTGAATTGGGGACCACACGAATCCTTCTGGATCGAATCTATCTTTTGCTCTACACACTGAGCGTAAATGACGGCCTAGATGGAGGCAAGGGAAGAGAGAAACGTGGGTTGTAAGCAAATTTTCAGTGGTGCCGGCTCGTTGGACATGACGCAGCGTCCGCATAACAGGATCGGCCGAGTAACCTACCTCTTTGCCGCAGTGAAGAAAGCCCTGGGCGAGCTTCGTCGTCAGGGTACGTGGTGGTTTGCTCATCTACGTCGGTGTATGCGTGTGTGTACCTGTGTAGCAGTACTCCGAGCCAGTCCAGTGTGAAGCGAAAAAACGGGATATGCGTGCGTTGCTGCGTTGAAGTCGCTGCGTAAATGTGACAATTGAGTTGCTACACGTTGTAGGTTGTCGTCTGTGCAGTCTAATCGAGTCGCCAGTTGCCTCGAATGCAGCTTTCAGCCCCTCAGGTATCCTGCAAAATGACCCAAATTGCTCGCTTGTATTGAAACACTGCGAACCAGGAATTGGCATCGGTGCAGATCGGGGCATCTCACCCAGTGCAGCCAACTGATCGGGGTTCCATTTGATTTAGACCCTTTGTGGACACTTAGATCAGGTACCAAACCCGGCCTGCACGCACGGCCTCATCGGAGATCTTCGATATTTTCCCTCGCTTATCATATCATCTCGACCTGACCTCGAGCTGACCCATCACCGGTTACACCGCCGCCATCCTTCGTTTCACGGTAGCAAGATTGGCATCACGCACTGCCACAAACGAAACGACCCCCATCGGACCACCTAAGACGGATACCCTGACGTAGCCTAGCCGTTCTATACACCACACACACACACACACACACGCACACACCACATGAGCTGGCCGCAGGAAAAGGAAGTGCTTCCTGGCGTGTACATGACGGAGAGACAACAACAGTCCCAGCAGCGGCAACAGCCAGCCTCCGGTACCCCAGGATCAACCACATCGGACAACAACCGACCCCGGAGGAGTCCAGAGGAGTGCATGCAAGCACTGCTTAATGATGAAGCTCCTCGAACCGAGTCCGTATCCGAATTCGACATCGACGACGAGACACTCGAAAACATGGGTGAGGACGAGATCGCGTCTATGATCCGTAGGATCGAGTCGTCTATGGGCAACATGCATGCGCAAGTGGACGAACTCAATGCTCTTCATGAGAAACAGCAAGAACGCATGCGGAAACTGGCAGCAGGCGGAACGTCCGGTGCGAATGGCACTGGGAGTGGTAGTGGCTCCCTGTCACTGGGAGGCCGCGGCGCAAACGAGCTTCAGCAGCTCGAGCTGGACATCCGCGACTTGAAGATCAAGATTGGTCACTTGGAACGTACCCAAGTTGAGCTCGAACAGCTCGTCCAAGACGACCCTAGCGACGAGGTCCTCCGCGAGGCATTTGTAGAAAACAAGCCGATTCTCGTGCGAATGAAGAAGAATCTGGCTCACACGGAGGCCGAACTGCAGAAGAAGCGCGATGCGTTGTGCTTGGGTACTTCTGCTGCGCGTGCGTCTTTAACCCAGGGGCTTTCCCAGCAACAGGAATCTCATGCAGCATCGGAGCAGAAGCAGCAGCAAGAAGTTAAATCCGAGGACGAACGAAAGCAGACAGAGAGTTCTGATCCAACTCGGCGCTCCCAGCAGCAAGGAGTGACTGGATCCCAGCAAGGGTCCACGCCCACCAGTGACTCTCCGTCGGCCTCACAAAACGGGTCTCAGTCGAGCCCCAGAGAAAGCAACGATATGGAAGCTGAGGAGGGTATCTTATTGTAATACACGCTAACTGTGAGTCGGTACATACTTTTCTTGTGTGTATGTGCATGTGCCGAGCTGCAAATGCCTCGTTGGGACGTGTTCCGCAAGAGCCGCGATCTGCCCCGCCTGCCAAGGGTGGATGAGAATAGTTTTGCATGGTATTGAGTATCTCTGCTCGACTCTTGAATGTGCTGAAGTGTGCGCGCATGTGCACAAGCAAACTTGTAGCACCCACGTATGGTGCCGAGTTGTCCCATCTTGAAGTGCTTTCATGCCTAAATCGTGCCTTCTGTCGCGGTAATTCCACACAAAGCCACACATCTAAGTCAGAATCATTCTTCCCTACTACATTCTTCGTCTCTAGCGAACCGGCTAGGAGGACAGTGGGGTCCCCACACCACTCAGAAGGAATCAACTGCCTTGATTTGCCCTGCTGCGTGGGCGGCGGTCCTCTCCGCGAACCATGTCGATCCGTGAGTTCTTTCTCCTGTCGGAGCTTGACTTGCCCGTCAAGATCAAGATGTAAGTATTTACTCGTGTGCGGGGTTGATGTGCACTGGTACTATGCTCGCATTGTACAGCTGCACTGTTGTGTGTGCCTTTACGACTGGTTATGTCCTCATCTCGTTGCACTCCACCGAATCCCTCACCACCCCCCAATCAACAGCACCGCGCTTGAAGGGAGAACGGTCATGGACCGACTGATGCATTACGCGTACAGCCCAGATGACTTTACCAACGCTGAGCCCATGATGGAGATGTTTATCACTGCTCAGATATTTGCAAATGGAACTCCTCTTGGACTTCCTGTATCTACTGGGTACCACACATTCCCGCTGCACACAGGTGCGACAGAATTTCGATTCAACGAATGGTTGACTTTCCCCATTAGGTATCGCGAGCTTGCTCCAGGTGCATGTTTGGCCTTTACTGTGTGGAGATTAGCCAAGGCCCGTGCAGGTAGTCAGTCTCCATATGCGCCTGCACACTCACGTTCTAATCAGAACCCTGGACAAAAGCTGGGAGAAAAGAAGGAGCGCAAACTTTCTGATAAACAACTGCTCAAGCCTCGGTCGAGTCGTTCAGTTTCGTATCACCAGCCGGACCTGAATAGTCTTACTCGGGTAGATAGTGACAACGAGAAGGAGGATGTTGATGAGAAGGAAGACGAAGATGAGGACGAGGAGGATGAAGACGAAGGAGCCCCAGTTGCGACTCCTATCGGAGGCTCTACCATCCCGCTTTTCAGCACAAATGGCACGTTGAAGCTTGGTTCCAGGCGCTTGTATCTGTGGCTGGGACGGACGCCGGATGGAGATCGAAATAGCACCACTCCGCACATTGCACCACATCAGATCTTCATGCAGAAGTTACTCGAACCTCCAATGTTGTATGACCCGCGCGTATCTGAGCCACCATCGGTACAACGGGCTAAGTTACTTGAAGCGGTACTTCCTACTGTAAAGAAAGACTCAAGCCAGAGCAGCCTTCGAGACACCGAGGAGTCGAATAACGACGACCCGAAGATTACTCCGGCGATGGTTGCTTCCGCGCTGTCCGTGAGTGCCAATGCTCCAGTTGAGCCTTCGGTGCTGGCTGGTGTTGTCAGCGCCATCCGCTCTGCGGCCTCCTCTCGTCTGACGCTCGACCAAATTGAGAAGGCCCTAAGGAAGATATACTTTGAGCAAAACAATCAAAGCCGCCCTAACACGGACGCTGGTACATTCGCATTGAACCTCCTGTCGGCGCGACACATCGAGCGTACCGTGTTTGAGCATCGAGTGCGTGCTCTGGCGGATCAGACCACCCCGATCCCAGGACTTGCAGAGCTAGCAAGCCGCACCAAACTTATCCCCAAGCTCCCCCCTGCATTGGTGCGTCAGCAACAACGCCAGGAGGACCTCATCCGCCGGCATAAGGAACGTGTTGAGACTCTCGCAAAGAAGAAGGGCTTGTCCCCAGATGATCCGAGTGTGCAGTATGAAGCCAATGAGGAGCTCTTAGCAGAGTTTGATGAGTTGGAGATTTCTGCGGAGACCTGGCAAGAATTGGAGGACGATGATGTTACCCTTGTCATCGATCACCCACCCTTCCGTCATCCTGTCGTGTACCACTATCCGGATCCTTACTTCCCTTACACGGTATATACCTCGGCTTCGGACGTTAGCGGCACTAGTTCTTCATCCTCGGCCTCAACCTCCGCCACGAACCCAATTGGTATGGAAGCCAAACTCTCGAGCTCAACGATTCCATTGGGTGCCGGCCGACTCGTGCCGCATCTTCCGGACTCAACCATTCTAGCATCGGCATCAGCATCGCTGGCAGCCAGTGCGGCTGCAGCCACGTACGTGAATCTCATTTCCCCAACCAATCAGGGAAGAGGTACTCAACCCCAGCATCCGGGACAGTCCGCTTCCGGTGGCAGTAGCGGAACACCATCAGGCGCCCCAAGTTCACCATCTGGCAACATGCCGACTGTGCTGACAACGGTACAACCACTCGCAAGATTCGTTGCTGCTGTTGCAGCTGGCTGGGACTCAGGTCGGCTCCTTCCCGCTTTCGATCCGGCGTCGTGTGCGACATCAGCCGACCCTATTGTTGTGAAGACTGATCGGCTGTTGGCAGCGTTAGATCCCGCTCTGTCGCATGAGCATGCTACGAGTACGAAGACATTGCTTATGGGCGGTGTGGAATCCGGCGATTCCGATGCAGAGGCGATCGACGCAATCATTACCAATACCGATGAATCTGTCATTCCAATTCCACACACGAAATTCCACACACGTGCATTCGGTCTTCGTCCGGCCCTCAATGCAGCGTTTGATTTGGCTGTTGATGGGGCAATGGATGACTCATTAGATCCTGAGGAATCTCTTCAAAGGGCGAACCTGAAGAAGCAGCGGATCGAGGAATGTGTTGAGGTCATTGGACTTGGACTCGCCAACACCCTCCGAGATCGACCGACTCCTGAGGATCGTGCACAACTCGCTGAGGCCATCAGCCAGCCCCCCTTGAACAAGCTCACGGACGAGCAGCGCATGCGGTTTATAAGGTTTGGACATTCACTCATTCACGACCCTCGTGCCCTCCCTCGCTACTTACGAGCGATCGATTGGAGTAAAGGTGAGAACAGCCCAGAGGCTGCCAATGCTGTGCGTCTAGCTTGGCGGTGGACGCCCTGCGAACCCGAGGTCGCCATCGAATTGTTACTTCCGTACTTTACACAGCTACCAAGTATTCGAGCCTTAGGTGTAACGCGACTCGCAGCGGCACCGACATCTCAGCTCGCGGCCTATGCACTTCAGCTCGTGCAAGCTTTACGATATGAGTCGCAATATCCTAGTGCTCTGTCGGAGCTACTCATCTCACGCGCTTGCACTGATGCGAATCTCGCCACAGAATTATTTTGGTATGGCATTGTGGAAGCGGCCGATCCCAAACGCGGTGCGCTCTACTCAAGGTTTGTTGCAGACGTTGGTAACGAACTGCAACACAAGCGGCCTGCTTGGCATCACATGCTTTCTCGCCAAGTATGGCTTGTAGACCGCCTCACTGCGCTGACCAAAGCCGTAACAGCAGTTCGAGGTACTCCGGCTCGAGTCCGTGAACTTCGCTCGCTTGTATCTCCGACCGGAGCGTTTAAGGACTTGCTACAATTCTCTCCGGTTCGACTCCCAATCGATCCCAACATTCGTGTGACGGGTATCATCGCCGAGAATTCGAGCGTATTCAAGTCTGCTAAGGCGCCTGTATTGCTTTGCTTTACGCTTGCTACCGAAGAGGAAATCAAGCAAGACGATGCAGCCGAAGATACGGAAGACGACTTAGCCAATCTTACCAATCGCTTGACTGATTTGCGAGCGCCTGTTGAGGCTCCAAGTGGAGGTATGACGTCGCCTGTAGGTAGCCCAACACCCAGTGCCGCACAAGGTCAGGCAACGGAAGCCAAGGGTGACGATGTCCCCGAAGAGGATGAAATGACTCGTGCAGAGACTGTCAACGCAGCAGCGGCCTCCTCCCCTATGCCAATCGGTGCGTCCTCCAACTCGCAAACAAAGGCTGGTGGTTCTCAATCGAAGAAAGCCTTGGTAACTGCATCAAAGCATTGTGGCCGGCAGGCGATCGTTCCAGGTGGTACTTACCGACTCATCTTCAAGGCAGGTGACGACCTGCGCCAGGACCAGCTCGTTATCCAGATGTTCAATCTGATCGACAGCCTGCTCAAGGAAGTTCGGCTTGATCTGGAACTGACTCCATACCGTGTCCTTGCGACTAGTCAACAGTCAGGATTCGTGGAGTTTGTTGCCAATGCGGATACAATCCAGGATATCCTCCAGACTCGAGACCGTGATCTGAAGAAGTATTTGGCATACTATAATCCTGACCCCGAAAACATGACAAAGGCACTTGATAACTTTATCCGTAGTAGTGCCGGTTACTGCATCTGTACGTATCTGTTTGGTGTCGGAGACCGCCATCTTGAGAACATTCTACTTACGCACGACGGTCACCTGTTCCACATCGACTTCGGCTTCATTTTCGGCCGTGATCCCAAGCCTTATGCGCTGCCTCCGATGAAGATCCTTCGCCAGATGGTAGATGTTATGGGCGGTGAAGACTCAGAGGGCTATCTGAAGTTCCGCCGATATTGTTGCCTATGCTTTAATATCCTACGCAAGCATGCGGGACTGATCCTGAACCTGTTGGGCCTCATGGTTGATGCAGGGATCAATGATTTTGCAGGAGATGGTGAGAAGAATCTGCTCAAGGTTCAGGAGAAGTTCAAGCTCGAACTCTCGGACGAAGAAGCAGAGCACTATATCTTAGAGGTCGTTGATGTATCTCTCGCTGCCCTGTTGTCAGTCCTCAATGACCGTGTACACGCAATTGCTGTCACATTCAAAAGCTAGCCGAGGAGCATTGGTGCACGATTATGTACGAGTGTGTAATACCTCGCTCTCAACCACCATAGCAAGTTACCATAAATGGATCGCTCAACTGTACTAACTCCGTAGTGCCGGTCGTTGATACCCGTTGCAGATATGTTTTACAAATGTACGTTTCACATGTATGAGCTTTATGTTCAGATCATCAAAGTTCTCTGCTTTACATCAAAGAGACTTGTTTGGTTCAGAGGAGGTTAGTGTTCAATGCAATAATGTGGAATTGTTGCTCTACATAACACAATCACAATGTGCAGATACAACTGAGTGATTTGGCCATTCACGTTGGTGACCAGCATATTTGTGTGCGCATTCTCCGATCACTGGAAAGAATAGAAAAATACACACAAGGGAGGAGAGGAAGAGAGGTCGAATGAGGACCACTACTATACAACTATACATTGCAATTACTGTTCATATCAACAGTTTGGCCTGTAATTGCTAATCGCGATATGTGCTGAATGCCGCATTGATACGGACAAAAACGGGTGTAAAACTCGTGGAAGGACGTGGAAAGTAAGTAGGTAGATAGGTAAGATAATCTAACATAATTGGCAGCTTTTCTTCGTGCGTGGCTGTCATGGTTCAGAGCAGAACTGTTGGCAATAGCCGAGATTCAACGTGGCGTTGTTGAACATATCTGGTGAATGTGTCTGGCTGGCTAGCTGTCCGATCATCATTCCATGTGAATTCGAAGGAAGCCAACATGGATTGCGAATACATACACAGCGATGAAGCGTCAAGTAGATCTGCACAAATCTCGATACGAAACCCCACAAACCAGCGTTGGGAATACAAGCTATGTAATATGCAAAGTAGGATCCGACCATATGTGGCCGGTACCTCACGTTGTCCAGGTACGTCATCACGGCCTATGTCGAAGAGGCTCGTGGTCTCCTTAGTCGAAGGTGACCTTCTTACCGGCGAAGCCGCCACCGAAGCCACCACGGTTGCCACCACGGTTGCCGCCGAAGCTACCACCTCGGCCACCGCGGCCACCGAAACCACCACCGAAGCCACCACGGCTGCCGAAGTTACCACGAGGAGCGCTCGAGTCACGGTTAGCAGCGTAGTCTACACGGATGGGACGGCCAGCAACGCGCTCACCTGAGAGACGGATGGCGGCGTCAACGGCCTCCTCAGAGTCGAACTCAACATAGCCGAAACCCTTGGAGCGGTTGTCATTCTCGCGATCACGAGCAATACGTGCACCAATCACGGTACCGCAGCTAGCGAACTTCTCACGAAGATCATCCTCGGATGCATCGAACGAGAGACCACCGACGAAAACGGTGCGGCAGCCCTCGGGCTTGTCAGAAGGAGTGCGGTTGAATGCAGGGCGCTGCTCCTTTGTGCGAGGAGCTCGGTGGTCGCTGATCTTGACGTTGATGTAGCGAGGGCCGAAGTTCTGGCCATCCTCGACGAGGGCAGCCTGAGCCTGCTCAGGGGTCTCGAAGGTGATGAATGCAAGACCCTTGGATCGGCCGCTGTCCTCGAAGCGAGGCATGCGGATGCTGACGATGGTACCGAAGCGCTCGAAGCGTTCACGGATATCGTCCTCGGTGGCGTCATAGGGGAAACCATTGACGAGAATCTCATTGTCAATAGTAGCGCCAGTCTGGTTCACGCGCTTCTGAGCCTCAGGCTGCTCACGACCACGCTTGCCAAAGAGAGTGGGCTCCTTCTCCTCCTCGGAGTCAGAAGAGGAGTCGGAGGACGAGGAGTCAGACTCGCTGGAGTCGCTGTCGGACTCAGACTCAGACGATGATGCAGCCTTTGCAGCAACCTTGGATGCAACAGCAGCCTTGGGCTTGGAGGTCATCTCGTCCTCAGAATCAGACTCGCTATCAGAGTCTGAGTCAGACTCAGAGGAGCTAGAAACTGCGGGCTTCTTGGTAGCAGGCTTAGCAGCGGGCTTCTCATCCTCAGAGCTGGAGTCGTCCGAGCTGGAGTCGTCAGAGCTGTCACTGCTGCTGGGGGCAGCGGCCTTCTTTGCGACAGGAGCTGGCTTCTTTGCGGCAGCAACGGGCTTAGCAGGAGGGACATCAGAGTCGGAGTCCGAATCAGAGTCAGAGTCCGATGACGAGGAAGTAACTGCGGGCTTGGCAGCGGGCTTAGTAGCGACAGCCGGCTTCTTAGCGGGAACATCCGAGTCCGAAGACGAGTCAGAGTCGGAGGAAGAGTCTGACGAAGAGGCAACAGCCTGAACCTTCTTTGCAGGAACAGCCGCCTTAGCAGCAGCGGCGCCCTTGGCTGCCACGGTGGGCTTCTTCTTGGTGTACTCCATCTCGGACGAGGAGGAGGAAGACGAGTCAGAATCTGACGACGACATCTGAAGTATAAGAATAGATCTGTGGGAGGGTATGGCGGTGTGGAGGATGCGAACGAGTGAGCGCATGTTGGAGCAAGGCATAGTGGGTCCACGCTGGCTGGCTCAATCCCAAAAGCAGGTGAAACGTTCCGCGGCACACACAACTGCGGGAAGTTGGTTTCTCTGAGAAATAGAAAAGTGCGTAAGGGCATACGGGTTGGAGTTGAAACGTGAAGTTCTTCCATACCACGTGGCATACTGCATAAGTCCAATAGAACCCATTCGCTATGCACTACCGCTTCGCCATCCCCACTATTTCTACTCCCAAACGTTGTGTTTCGCTCACGGCATTTTTCCAAATTCATTGCTCCGTAGCGACTCCCGCCCGCGCAATCGGTGGAAGTGGGAAAAACCCGCACGCGCCCCGAACTGGATGTCCTGCCGGGAAAATCAAGCTGAATCACCACTGCATGCACTGGGGATTTGGCACGGGTTTGTGTGGCACTGACATATGAAGAGCGGTGAATGACGGCGGAGCAAGCCCTGCGGGAACGGTCTTATTGCAAGGGACGCGTGTTTTAGACCCAGTCCGATGTACACGTGACATATATCTCTCAAATAGGTTTCCTCCAGGGATATGCAACGCGAGCTCATGCATGGTGAGTTTCCAGACAGAGGCCCCGCAGGAGCTTCCCTACAAACGTCTCTAACTGATATATCTAATTTAGTCCTGCACTAACAGCTGAGTCCGAGTAGAAACCCAGTCGAAGTACTCGCGCGCAGAGAATCAAAACCGTTAAATTGCACCGTAGCAGAGTTCGAAATAAGGGTATTGGGCCCTGTGCGGAGGCGATCTGACCACACACATTGATCGGTTTAAGATTCAATATTCAGGTTATTATATCAATACGCCGATGCTAATGTGCCCCGGCTTTCAACGACCAACCAGATTCTACAGAGAAGAGTGAGTTCAGAGAGCCAGCGAGCCAATTGGCCTACCTGACGGCTTGCGCGCCCATCTATCAGTTGGCCAGCTTACCAGCTCACCCAGTTGTGCTAGATTTGTCTGTTTTATTAGTTCCAGTGCCGAAACAACGTGACCTCTGGCTGAAAGGAAACCCACCGACGAACCTGCCAGATGTCACAACGAGGCGCTCGCTCACAGCCTCAGCAGCAACAACGGGAATCGCTCATGAAAGCTAACAACCAGTCCAGCGCATTGGTTTCGTCCTCCCAAGTCCCTGTATCCTCGCAACGCTTTGGTCTCGTGACTCGCACCAGCAAGTTGCGACAGCAGACGCTGCCTCTCTCTCGCACACTTGACTTTGCTGACTGTGGGGACGAGGAGAATGTCGCTTCAAGTCGGCATGACGTACAAGAGGATGTCAGAGGCGCTCTGCGAGTGGTCGCGGGTCAGAAGCCCAGCAAGGATCGCGATGTATTAAGTGAAAGCAGTCAACTCGGTTCCGGGTCTTTTCGAAATGGTCGAAGCCGGCAAAGCTTCAGCCAACAGTCATCGCGCTCATCCGCCTCCACCACCGCCAGTAGTGGCCATGGACTCCTGTCAGAAGACGAGCTGGAAGAACCAGATCTAGTCGATGAACATGATATCTCAGCAGCCGCAAGTGACTTCGGTGACGCGTCCGCTACAGCTAGCTCTAGTGGCAGCGGCTTACAGAGTACTCAACAAAATCGAAATCCTCGTAAGTTCCAGCCACAAGAACGTCTCCAGTCTGCAGCTCCCGCACAGGCGATCCGTTCCAAACGAAGAGATCGCAAGGCCATAGATCAGGCTGAAGCAGCTTGCAACAATTCGTTGCAAGCGGCGGGTGAAGTTTCCGAAACGGACTTCCGGCAGCCGTCACAACTTGCAACCACCCAGCTTGGCAAGCGAGGCCGACGTAGAAATGATGAGAACACGCTTGCTCCATGGTTGGCATCCTCAGCGACAGGTTCTCTCGATAACACAAGTAGTAGCGAACCTAACCCTGCGACTACGAATGTTGCCACTTCGGCGAGCCTTCCCCGCGATCCGACGTCAAACCAGTCCACTAACTCTGATCCTGCATCATCGGAATTGGTAGCCATGGCGACGCCTGGAAAGTCCCCACGCACTCGATCAAGTACACGCACCAGCGTTAGCACTACAAGTTCAAACAAGAGTGTCGCCATGACTCCCATCCCCAAAGCATCTGATGAAGCCAACCGATCCGCAGTCTCGCTTACAAGCGAGCTTAATGCACTGGAGACTGCCCAACAAACCTTAACTCCACTGGAGCTCCAGCAAGAATCACCAGCGTTATTCGATGTCCAGAAATTCCGCAGGCGAACCTCTGGTATGCCAACAGCAACGACAACAGCGGAAGATGCCAAAGAGAATCGTCAAGTAGACCTTAAGGTCACGGTAAGGAATCTCGGACGTCGTGGTCCGCTCATCCACACTCCGGAATCGAGCACAGAAGCACGCGACCGGTCCATCACAGCGTCGTCAAAGCGTGGCTCAACTTCAGGACGTAAGCACGTTAGCCGGATGAGTCGAGTTAGGGAAGTGGAAGAAGACCAAAATGATCTGGCCCAAACAGCCCAATCTAAGGTCCCTCCCATTCCGTCGGAAGAAATGCTTGGCGAGATGCGTATCGACTTGGGTAGTGTCGATCAAGTCAATAAGGAGAGCGTCCTCACACCTCGCAGTCCTTCGATGTCGCAGGAGGCTGTTAAGCCCCAGCGCTTGATGTGGGATGATAGCCAAGAACATGACGACAACGAATCATCCCCACAGACACCTGGAGCCCGCTATGAACCTGAGAAAGAGATCAAACCGAATTTGGAAAGGCGAGAAGGGCGAGCGAAGAATTCTATCAACGGCAAATCACCCACCGAGAGGGCGCCTTCTTCGAGCCTCTTTCACTTCGGGTCTCCTTCATTTGATGCCACCGTTATGCTTTCGAGCAATGAGCCCGCCGTTTTCGAGTTGCCTAAACCCAGCTCTTCGCTACTCAGGAGCAGTGATAAACTTGGCGTGAAACGGTCCTGGGCGGAGCAGGCAGCAAAGCCGTTGGCCAAGGGGATGGACGACCTGCCAATTGCGGACGATCCAACTCTCAACGAGTCGCTTCTAAACCCGTTTCTTCCTGTGGTAGATCTTGCCTTGACTAGTCAAGGACTACTTACGAGCTCGGATCTTCCTCAGCAACTATATGCGGCAAACGCACCGGTCGAGCTTGACCGACAATTACGTGCGCAGATCGGTGTTCTTGATGGCCATTTCAGAGCTCGGTATGGTCAAATTAAACATTTGAGTGCTGGTGCATTTGGAGACGTATTCCTGGTCCGCAACCGACTCGATGGGTGCCTCTATGCAGTGAAAAGACTAAAGGCTACTACTCGAAATGTTGGCGAGCGCCGACGGGCCCTCGCAGAAGCGTACGTCCTCGCGGCCCTGTGGAACCGTGGATCTCACTTCAAGTACATTGACCACCGAGAAACCTATAAATCGAGCTCGGCCTCCGCTGCAGTAGCAGGAGGTAACAAGGAAAATGAGGTAAAACCTACCGGGCAAGCGGCGGCGACCAATGACGACATGAATGCTATGCTGAACAGCTATGAGTTAGAGCAGCTCATGTTGGCACACAAAGAATGGGTCGAACGCAGTGAACCTCCTCCGCCGCTCTGGACGGCGCACCCCGGACTTATGCATATCGTACGCTACGTCGAGTCGTGGTGTGAGTCAGATGGCAGCGTGTACATCGCTTTTGAGTTCTGTCCCGGTGGAAGTTTGGCTGGCAAACTCAGCCAGTTTGCGCGAATGCATGAAGGATACGAACGTTCTCGTCGCAAGCACGGGAGCATCCATGCAGTACCCGCATTGGACACCCTAGGAAGCTCTCCTGGACGCAGATTTCAGCCCCCTCCGCCCCCCATGAAAGGGAAGGCGGCAGGTGCGCCTCTCATTGACGTTAAACTCAATCGTCCACTAATGACACGCGCTGAATCATTAATTGGGGAGGATCAATTGGGGGCCATGGGTAACAAGCCAGGACTGGAAGGCGGTTCTCACAATGAGGCTGTTGGGACTACAGAGACTGAGCCAACAAGTGCGCCTCCAGTGGCCCTAATGGACCCTGCTGAGCTGTTATCGCTTGCACTGCAAATGTCGCAAGCTCTTGCATTGCTGCATGCTCGCAACATCGCCCATATGGATGTGAAGCCAGAGAACATCTTGATCGCTGCTCCAGGAGTTTACCGACTTGCCGACTTTGGACTCGCTCGTGCTTTCCCCAATAGGGCAATTATGTTCCCAGGGATGATGGGATCCGTCGAGAACTCACCTAATCTGTCCGCAAGCCAAGGTACTTATTCAAGTCCGGCAATTCGTGACGGCGACCAGATTCCATTCGCAAAGCTCGAGAACCCCCACTTTTCGTCAGCACGATTCTATCGCGAACTCCGTCTTCAAGAGGAGCATTGTCAGCGTGAGTTCCCCAGTGTCCCAGATGTGGACCTAGAGGCGACACAAATCATGGAGGAAGTCCCCTTCTGTGAGGCCTCTCCATCTGTTCGAGCCCGTCCAGAGCCAGCGTCGTCGTCAGTAACATCACCCACGGAAATTGTCAACCATACTAGGCCTAGTTCCATTTCTGCTAACCTGAGAGGCGCAACCGGAGCTCAACCTGCTTCAAGTCGCTGTGCGCAGGTGTCAACAACCTCTGCGGCGTCGATTCACAGCTCTTCGTTCAGGGGTGTGGGTGTTCCTCCTTCAATTCCAGAGGAGCGTCATGGGAGTCCACAAAACGAACTTGGGAATCGAGACGGGAAAGGAGGAGATGCTGAAGATGATGGACCACTTGATGCATCATTCCAAGGAACGCAGCACACGCAACCGACACAAAACACTCAAACGATTCAGAGCACTCAGACTGCTGGAAATTTTTCCCTCAGTCCTCATTTCACTCCAAACGTGCACCCGAGTCCGGCGACGTTCTCTGCTTACCGTAATCGACTGACTCTCAATCATTTGGACTCTTCTCAAGCGCAGACCCAAACACAGACTCAGACTCAGTTCAGTCAGTTCGATGTCCGTACACCCGCTCGTATGCGATTAGTCTTCGAGTCAGAATCCTCCTCCTCGCAACAAGGCCAGTTACATGATGTCTCGCAGACCCAGGTTTATTCTCAGGCAGTAGAAATCCCTTTGGAAGGCATTGCGCTGACTCGGCGCCCCTCAATGCCTGATGATCGAGTCCCTGTCCCACTCCCCGGGAACCTGACGAAGTTCGAGCTAATGAAACGTACCTTGGATGCTGAGTCGTTCAAGCGTCAAACCACATCAACGGAATCCGAAGCCGCAGTCAAGAGCCTAGCTCCGTTGGCACTAGCCCGCAAGCTTAGCACGACCATGCAAGAAATGCACTCGAAGCGTCCCATAGCCTCGCTTCATCAGGCAAGTACATTGATCCGAGCACCAAGTATGTGGGAAAGTTCCCTTAGCTCAGGAAAAGATGAAACCGTTTCGTCGCTGGCAGCAGCTGCTGCCTCGAGTTTGATGCGCAGTATGTCCTTTCAGAGCTTACAATCAAAGGGGTCGTACGACACCGCAAGTACTCAGGTGTTAGACAAATCGGCAGCAAGTCTCAATCAATTGGACACTGATCGATCTGTTCTCTCCGACACCAATCCCACTAGAACCGCTGAAATCTCCGTGGATGATACTGTTATTTCAGGGCAGTCAGTAGCTCGGCTTGACGCTTGTCGTCTGAGCAGGGCATTGACTTATCGTAGCGCAATGCAATTATCACAGAGCGCTCCGCCTAGCAAGTCCGAAGCCAATGCCCCATCAGCCGAAACCGCACAGGCTGAGCAGTTGTTCCGGCGGGCACTCTTTGAGCATCTGTCCCAAAAGCCTATTCGAGGTCGTGGACGCGGTTTGCCATCTACCACTCAGAATACCGAATCTCTGCTTGAGGTTGAGGGTGACGATTATGCCGAAGAAGAATCAAAGCCAACATCGCTCGTTCATGAATTCGACACTCTTGGAGATTCGCTGGAACCTGGCCCAGCCAGTCTGACTGCGACTCCATTGACCGTGCACGAGAGCTCCAAGTTGCAACCACAGTCACTGGTACTGAATCCAACGAAACGTGTGAAGTGTGAGGGTGGGAACGAGAGCGTCCATGGGATGTCTACGACGGGGTCCATCATGTCTTCCGCGCGCTCATCACTTCCTGCAGTGACCAACCATATCAGTACCCTCGTAAATACGGGTTCGCTTCCCCCCGTCGCGTTGACCCTTGCTCGTACTCTGACGTCTGGCTCGTTCGCAAAGGAATCCAGCATTTTAGGAAAGCCTATAGAGCGAGCTGCTCAGGAAGCTACGCCCGCTGCAGGAGGGGAAATGCGCGCCTTCAACGTTGGTGACAACACCAAACACCGAAAGGCACTTGACGCGATGTTTGGCGAGTCAGCAGGCGGAGGTTTGAGAGGTCTTTTATCTTCGAACGCTGAGGATCAGGGGTACAACTTGCCTGGACTCACTGCTACTACTACCATTACTAAAGATGTCGATTCTCTCATCCCTCCTAGCACACATGCAGACCCTCTTCCACTTACCGGCCTAACCGAGTTGGCCGAAGAGTCTATCGAACATGACGTGTTCCCGGAGGATGTTTTGCGGGAGGCTGGGGCACCGATACAAAGGAACGATGTCTGGATCTGTAGCTCTGGAGAAGGCGATCGTCGGTACCTCGCACTGGATGCGCTGGAGAAACGCAGCAGCAGTCAATACCATCCCGATAAGATTGACATGTTTGCCTTAGGCATGACCCTTTACGAGCTTGCGTCATGTCGACCTCTGCCCCAAAATGGTGATGAATGGTTCTGGTTCAGAAACCAAGGTTGGCTCCGTGACACTCAAGGCAAAGCCTCAGCTTCCTCTCGACGTGACCCGTCTAACCCGCTCTTGCCTGATTTGGATGTCTTACGACCTGACTTCGGAGATGGTGGCTCCGCTCAAGACTCGACTGTGCCAAGCTCATTGCACAGCCTCGTAGTTCCAACCGAACGACTGTCTTGGAATGCTGTTCTGAAGAATCGTTGGACCTGCGTTCGAGGAGAATCCAGCCAAGCAGATGTTTTGACCGAGGAAGAGATCAAGTCCTCCCCATACGTGTCCGCACTGAATGTAGTGATTGAGAGACTACTTCACCCTGATCCAATTATGCGACCCTCGGCCGCTGAAGTCGCAAGCTTCGTTGCTCGTGCCCTCGACCCGCTGACCCTCCTCGCTGAACAACGTGGACTGGACCTTGCTGTCAAGACAGTTGCTTATGAGCATAAGCTCCAGGCCAATGCGCGAATGTACAATGAAGAGGTTAGCCGGCTTCGAAGTACCATTCACAAGCAAGAAGAAGAGATCGCACGCTTGAAAGAGCAACTAAGATTAGCCGAGATGAAACATAAGGAAAAGTAGGACGTAGGCCCTATCTTGTGATTCATGCAAGCTCTCAATGAGTAGCGTGTATTTGTCAGCAATAGCGTGCGTTAGTCAAAGATCACAGTAACGCCGTACGAGAAAAAAAAGGAACTCCAGTACCATCTGGTAGTGACATGCGATATTCGTTCTTGGCTCTGTTGTATAATACTCTTGGTGTAACTATAAAGCCGATTTGACTGTAAAGTATTTTTAAGCTAACCTTTCTAAGCTGGAACTGCAGTTAACTGCTCTCTTTTGCTGTCATCAGGCCGTGATGTGGTGATAAATTCCACGTCGGTCTCTCGAGGTTCAGTCATTGCGGGGGACAAGTCACTGGGACTAGATAGACTGCTGTCGCGAGCCTCGTGGAGGAGATCCTCGTCATCTTGGGAAGCGAGGTTTTGTGGCGCGTCGGGAGCGGGACGCCCAACTTGCTCCACCGCCTCACGGCCCAAGCCGTGCTTTGCCATGTATGCCAGATGAATCGCGAGACCTATGGTACCGATCAGCCCAGAATACGTATAAAGCACACGGCCGCCATGATGATGCATCACGTAGCCTCCTACTAGTGCACCTATTCCACCACCAACACAATCCAATACTACGAGCAGGATGGTCTGAGCGGTAGATGCCCAGGTCATTGGTAGCATTGCCCGAGCGTAATCCACAGCGACGGACCACATGCAGGCAAATGTGATACCATGTAGAGTCTCCATTGCGAGAATCCACCATCGCGTACTCTCTGTGAGTAGAGTGTAACCAAACAATCGAACCGTTTGCGAAACCATGGCGACCGCAAACATGCCATGTCGACCAAGTTTTCGAGTTAGCGGACCTGCGAAATAAAACACGGGAAGTTCAAACAAAATGGTGATGGCAACGGTAACTCCGCATAGAAGAGTTGAGCCATGCAGTTCGTTTTCAATGTACAAGAACAGTAAACGCTCAATGACAGACATCAGGGCGCCGAAGATCATCATCTGGAACAGGAAAAACAGCATTCGAGGCCGAATCAAGGCTATGCCGAGATCTCTGAACCGTACGTCGCTGGACTTGGCCGCCATTTCACTCTTTGTCTGGCGAGGCAAAACCTTAATGAGGATGCACAAGCTCGACAACGTCAGTATGCCATAGACAATGAAGTTCGGTGTGAAACCATACTTGTCGTTCAACAGACCCATGAAAAGCGCGCCACATCCCCATGACACCGCAGCCCATAGCCGAATTCTTCCATAAAGATGCTTATACTTCTTCCCTAGCACATCGAGAGTATGGGCATCGATCACACCGCCGGCAGAGAAGCAGGCCATACTGAGTGTGATAGCAAGAATGCTATGGAAGTCATGGGCGATTTGGGGGAACGCCAGTAAGACGAGAATAGACATGGAGCAAGCTGATGTACAAAGCGACACAAGCTTACGCGAACGAATCTTATCGGCAAGGATGCCCCAGAGCGGCATCGCAAACACTTGGATCGCAGGCACGATTGCTTCCAGAAGTCCAATTTGTGTGGTGCTTAATCCCTTCTCGTTATAGTAGATAGTACCAAAACGACCCCAGCTCGCTGAGTTAAATGCTAAAAGAAAATAAACTGCCTTGAGGATCTGTACGTGCGTCCTCAACTCACGAGGCATGTCCGCCTCTGTTAGATGCCTATAGGCGTCCTCATCAATCTCCTGATCTTCGGCATCTTCCTCCGCCTCCGCCTTGTCGGAAGGGGTCACTTCAGCACCTGCCTCAGCGCTCGCTTGCGAGGTCGAAGCGGAACTTGAATGTATCCTGACAGTGAATTCATCCGGACTGGTATCAAGGTGAATGTCAGACAGAGCTAGACCAGTGCTCAGCTTCCTCTCGGCGCTGGCGTCCACGGTACTACCCGAAGCCGAGCTGGCATTCGCAGACTTCAATCGATTACTTTGAGTTACGCAAGCCTCATTTGCCTCCCCAACTCCGAACTGGACTTTGGACTCCGTCGACGGCACGGTGTCTAGCTCTGAGTCTGCCGTGCTGGACTTCAACGGATTGGCACTGGTTCCACTGCCCGCTGCACTGACACTGCTCTTACCGGCGCGCCGTGCCTTGGAAGAGCACTGGCTAGGCTGGCTAGAAGTCGTGGACGAAGCAACGTCAGAGGAAGACGTCTCTGCGAGCTCGATCTCGACCGAGACCTGGTCGTCCGCATCATTCGTGAATTTAACGTGTTTGCGGGATGTCCCGCGTTTGCTCATACTGGTAGGAAAACCTGGGTAATCTTCAAAGAATAACCGAAATCCTAGTTGACTTGGCCTCTTTGCGAAATTTCACCCACCCAGCACACGCGCAATGTGCCGGTTTGAATAGGATGCTTTTGTGGTGACTCTTGAGGTGCACTGGGGTTGCGCCCCGTTTTTCGAGTTTAACTCGGGTGCGCCGTCCCAATTGTGAGATGGGATAGATGTGCTTACTCCCGCCAGGACGGTCGGTTTAGGGGTCCATGGGCCTTAGAGCTAGCTTCATAGTGGATTCCGAGATATATTCCATTTTCGGCGATTTTGGGCAGACTTGGGGGTTCACCCCCGCGTGGATGGAATTTCTTTCGTCCCATCTCACAAATCCATTTGGCCGTGCCGAGACATCGACCGCCTATATTCCGACACCCCTGGGTCGAACCCGGGATGGGACGAAACTGAGCAAAGGAAAAGGATATTCAGTGCCTCGAAACTGGAGTTCACGGTGAAACGGAGTCTAGGAGAAGTACGCAAGTAGTAGATCAAGATGTTGTCTAACCTTTTCAAGACCAGCCTACGCCGTATTGCTACACGCACATCACAACAACGCTCCGCATTCTTCTCGACTCTGGTCGTAGCAGATCACAACAATGGCGCGCCAAGCTCGTCGATCACGCAGGTGATTGCCGCTGCAAATAAGCTCGGACAACCCGTCACGGTGCTTGTCGCTGGTGACCAGTGCCAGGCCGTCGCCGACCAGATTGCCTCCATGGGACTCGCTCAAAAGGTGCTCCTCGCACAAAAACCCGAGTACGCACATCAGGGTGCTGAGGCGCTTGCTGCACTCGTTGCGGATGTGTGCAAGCAGAATAAGTTCACCAACGTCGTCACAAGCGCTTCCCCTACCAACAAGAACTGGATCCCCCGCCTTGCCGCTAAATTGGATGTCCAGCCCGTGACTGATGTCATTGCCGTCGTTGCACCCGACACGTTTAAGCGTCCTATCTACGCTGGCAACGCAATTGCCACTGTCAAGTCGAAGGATGAGGTTAAGGTTCTCACTGTGCGTGCCAGTTCCTTTGAGAAGGCTGCCAGCTCCGGTGCCAAGGCATCTGTTGAACCTGTCAACACCTCGAGCGAGGTCGGCCCAGCTGCACAGTGGGTCTCTGAATCCCTCGTCAAGAGCGAGCGTCCTGAGCTGACTTCCGCCAAGGTTGTTGTCTCCGGTGGTCGTGGTCTGAAGAGCGGTGAGAATTTTGCTCTTCTCAACGAGCTTGCTGACGAGCTCGGTGGTGCTGTTGGTGCTTCTCGTGCCGCAGTCGACGCAGGGTTCGTTCCTAATGATCTCCAGGTCGGTCAGACTGGGAAGATCGTTGCTCCCGACTTGTACATCGCTGTTGGTATCTCCGGTGCCATTCAGCACCTTGCTGGTATGAAGGACTCCAAGACAATTGTTGCCATTAACAAGGACCCCGAGGCACCCATCTTCCAGGTTGCTGACTACAGCATCGTCGGTGATCTGTTCACGGTGGTGCCGGAGCTTACTCAGAAGGTCAAGGCTGCTAAGAGCGCTAAGTAATTGGTCCGGCTTGAGTATTAATGCACGAAAGACGCCGATGCTACGCGGCGTTATTTACCTCGGTTATACTTACCTCCCACATACTTCTTATAACATGCGCTACTATACAATACAGAAGCTTTTCACATTTAGTCTTCTACGCCGTTTCTTGGCAACTATTGACTACGTATGACAGTGGGGACTATGCGAGTATGTGTATTGTGAAAAAGGGAAGTGAATGTTTAGGGACTCTCATTAGGGAGAAATAAGTCTAAGGAACTACATACATGCTGCTGATGCTGCTGCTAATAATAAGGTCTCTCAAGATGATACAGACCTATTGTGGAGTCGTAAGTACAAGACAACTGAAAGAAAAAGGGAATCACGGAAACTGACAGTTGCAGGAGTTCGTAATACGAATCAGGCCGACTAGAGGTGACGTGCAAGGGAAAACTAACAATGGATGACAATTTTAAGTGCTTTTCGGTGCCAAAAGGGAGTAATCTCCGCACCTCTTCGTCTAGGTATTTAATAATGGCCCTCTTAGTGCTGTTGTCTGTTAGCCTCTTATCCGGAAGCGGTTTCAAAATAACTTAATTGATGTTTGGAGCGCTCCGAGGCCGATGAGAGGCTTCTGAGATCATGACACCGAGCTGTTCAGGATATTGCGAAGGGTACTACAAACACGGGAGGTGCTGCTCAACTAAAAAGATACCGCTGATCGAAACACAACTCATGGCGGCTGTGAAATGGCATTTCACAACAATAACAACGACAACAACAAGAAGAAAAACGAGGTTGATAGAATGAAAGACCAGTCTAACCTAGATACACAAAGAAATACCGATACAGAGCGTAGTCTGTAGTCTCACGAGTACAACATATCTCCGGCTAAAAGAGGATTAGCAAACTAAGAGAACGAACAGTTTGGGGTTGGGGAGGGTGAGATGCGAGTACTTGCGAGATGATGGCCTACCATTTGACAAATGAGTAGCGAATTGTGTTCAATGGAGGAACGACTTAGAATTGGGGCTGGGATCGCAGGGGTATGGCGCGGATCTCTGGAGAAGCTTCCTTGAAACAGAATTGAGGAAATGAAGAGCTGCGGAGTGGCGGGATATAGCTGTGCGAGTGACGGTGGGGAGGACGATATCGAAGTTGAGGCTACGGACCCACCTCGATAAGAGCAGTCTGACGAGTACGAACTCCAAGATAACGAAACCGAGCGAACCGAAAGGGAGATTAGCACATGCAAACAGAAAACAAAAAGCATCATCATGACGATGAGTTGAAATAGAAGAAGAACTCAAATGGCATGGATGTGGGACAATGGTGAAGAAATACAGTGAATAATGGTCGTGATACCGAATGTTAGATACTCACGAGTATCTGGTCAGTCTCACTCAGGTGAGTCGCAACCACGCACTGGCGCGGTCATTTAGGATTTCAAAACCTGCTGCTCAAAACGCAAGGTTCGCTTGCGCGAAACCAAGGACATAAATTGGCTAATAAGCTGATCACGGAAGCCGAGATTACGCAAGTGGGTGAATAATTGATCATCACGCATACGAAGCAAATCGACGAAGTCTGGAAGACTGCTTTGGAGTACTCGGATGTTGGCCAGGGCTTCATCGTAGGTCTCGTAACCAAGAGTTACCATTTGGATCTCCTCTTCGGTCAGACCTACGCAGTACTCGCGAATGCGGCGATGAATGTCGTTATTCTCAGCAGTGAGCTCGTTAATCCACTGTGTCCATGGGTTCTCGGCTGTCGCCCTTTGTTTCGCGCTGTAGACTGACTTGAGTGTCTTGACGAGCGTATTACGCTCCTGGATTTCTTGATACAAGTGGAAATCGAGATCTTCACGGCGTGAGACGGCCACGGTGTACTGTCGTCGCATGGTCAAAACGAAGATCAAGATGAAGACAATCACCATCCATAGAACGACTGTGCTCGTGAAATAACCTGCAATAATTCGGAGCCATCCTGGGAACGCATCGAAAGTGTTCACCATGGTCTCACCGATGTTATCACCCGTAACAGACGTGTAGAAGAACGGACCACAAGCTGAAGTGCGAGTCATGAAATAGCTGATGGGAATGAAGGTCACAATGATAACAAAAATAAGCGACTGCTGAATAGTAAGTCGTTGACGAGCCGGTGTTTGGAAGCAATAGTCACGGCGACCCCAGTATTTAGCCTCGATATACTTGATGGTGTAGTGTAGCATACCAAAGATGAGGCCCATTAGGGGGAGAACGGGAGCATATACAGCACCTGCCCAGACAATGGTTTGGCGGTAAATAGCGTCTGCTGTCTCCTGAAGCGGCTCGAAGGCGTTGTTGACTGTGTTGTCATGCTCAAGCTGCTTTTGTGTAACGAAATGTGGATTTTCCTTCTGAGTACGACGGCCTGGGAGATCATTCTTTGCCCTAGCTCTGTACAATGAAACGTTGTAAGGCAGAGCAGAAAACAATCGGCGCTCTTTGCGTAAGCAGCTGCAGCAAGAACGGAAGACAACTCGTAGTGGAGCCAGTGTGACGGAATAAATGATGGAGAGCAAGAACTCCACAATGAGCAAACGGTAGTAGAAAGTCCCGAGAGCGGCTTCGGGGCATACGCAAGTCATGCGATTGCTTGGGCACTCAGTGGCAGGGGCACCCCCACACGTGCACTGAGTGGGGTCGTAGGTGTACGGAAACGTCAGGGTGCCGGGATTAGCATTGATGATGACGGGAGGCTTGGAACGCATAACTGAGAAGACCATCACGACAAGCGACAGGACTCGCGCAACCAAGATACGCCAATAATACCGAGACATGGCAAAGGAGCGTGAGAATTGATTGGGATTGAACTCACTCAGTGCGAGAACCTTAAGAATGGGTGGTAGAATAACCTTAGCAACGGCAACGATGACAGGGATCGAGAGCGAGTTCCAAGGGGCCTCGATACTCTCAGTGACATCATCGGGAGCAAGGTCAACCAGCCAGTAGATACCACCCAAGTAGGCCGCAATTAACAAGTAGCTAAAGGCACCGAGAATGAAATAGCGCGAGCACAAGAAGCCGATGGACCAGCTGAAGCCGCGTCGGCCTTTCATCGCCGGCTTCTTAGCCCAATGCTTGAGTTCTAGGCCGGTATCCAACTTGACAACGAGCAGCTGCTGGTTGAGTGCAGCTTCCTCGGGGTCTGTGACAGAGTGACGAATCGCACCGAGTAGCATACCCAGATACTGGTCGGTCTGGGATGCGTTGTTCGATCGGCCCTCAGCCATCGCCTCTGTAGAAATAGAGGCCATCACAGCGACAAGACTGATGATGAGGAGGGCGATCTGTACGGGAACCCAGATACGGTCCATTTTCCACCTCCAAGAGGTCGTCTCCTGGTAGTCGGCATAGTAACCTGAGTAGAACATAGGTGTGGCTTCCATACCCTGACCCACAAGGACACCTTCCCAGTCGTACACGATTTTCGCGAATGCCTTATTGAATACGGCCGGGAGGATGAGGAGGATGATTACAAGAATGCTTAAAATCAGATTGAGTCGAATCAGCCAATGTAGGAAGGCAAAGTATTGAGCTACGTTACCGCCTCGGACAGCCTCAATAACACGCGTCCAGCGTGAAAAAAGACCACCTTTGGAGTCACGATAGCGCCACCAGAGCTGGAAATCAAGCAAGCGCTGGCCAAAAGGACCTAGTGCATTCCATTCGTTCGCGGCTACATCATCTGGCTTCGCAATCGGATCTCGGAGAGAAACGATGTACGCCGAGAAAAGGTCGAGGAATTCTTTCATCTTAACTGCATAGTGCTCACCATAGCGGGCCATCGCACGCTTCATGACGATGATAACTGCTCGTTCGTAGAACTGTCCATTCTTCTTATCAATGTTACGGAAAAGTGAAGCATGCTTGATAACAAATTCGCACGGCAAGGTACCGTGAAGGTTGTGCTCAATATAGAGGCCCTGCACTTCATGAACGAAAGTTAGAGGTAGTGCACAGCAATCTGGGAAGTCTTCATCCTTGTGCATTGTTTTGGCGCAGTAACTGCACATCACCATCTCACACGTGATGCACGCCTTAAACTGCCTACGGCCCTTACGTCCCGTACAGTGCGACAAGTGATTCAAGCATGGCAATCGGGTACCAGTGATGGGAGAGAGCTGCTTACTTCCCGAGCCATCGCACTCACAGCGATAACGAACAGAACGCAAACCGTACACATGGGGCAGGATAGCCGCATTCGACTCAACCTCATAGGTACCGTCAACATCGAAACCGGCCTTGCGCTGCTTGCCTCCAACCTTGAGTTGGCTTCCCTCTCGTTTGAATGCTTGAGTCTTCTGGTCTGTCTCCTGTTCCTGAACAGGCGAGGTATTGTTTACAGGGTCTGCTCGGACGACAGTCTCAGGATTGAATCGATGCTCACCCATTGGCGCTGGCATAGGGATCGAAGATTCGGCCACGTGAACTCGGACGGCACTTCCATTTGTAGGAGTTGGGATGACCTCAGGTCCTACTTCGCCAATCGTTGCGCCTGTGTTTGGGTCCACGTACACAAGTCGGCTCGTGGTGGCGTCAATTGCCAGCGGAGGCTCAGCATACCGATCGTTGTGCACCATGTACGTGCTTTCGCAATTGTAGCATACGATCTGGTAGACATCGCTCTAGAAGATTGATTAGTCGAGGTAGGGATGGGATTTCATTCGGGGTTGTAAGATGGGCTGGTAAGTTGTGGGTGTGGGAGGGGACACCGCGTGGTTGAACATGGTCAACTCGGTCGCCTCAATGGCCACGGTTCTCTCGTAGTACATCCTCCAACCACGCATAGAAACTGTTTCGAGCAGCAAGCAGAGCAGTGGCTGCCTATTCCAGGTCGCGACAGGGGTCAGACAGCAAATGGCGTGAATTACGTACGGTTCCAGGCGGCAGTGCGTTGAGGACGCCACAATTGGGACAAGCGGCTATAGGCATAGCAGCAATTGAAGAGCACAATGGAAGAAATGTGAGCCTATCTGGGGGCGAGTCTGGTTTGGGGCTGCTTTCTGGATTCAAGAACTGCATACGTACTGGTACTCATGGCTCAAACAATACAGCGGCAGCGAATCTACGCAGAGATCGAGGCGGCGTGTCGTTGCAGCTAGTGCTCCGCTACAGATGGCGTGAAGAAATGTGGAAGAGGCAGGATTGAATGAGCATGCCAGATGAAGTGTGCAGACTTTCAAGGTTTCACGCAGGACCTCCGGCAAAGAGAGCTGCGATGCGGATGCAAGTGCGAGTAGCTCAAAGGATGCCAAAGGTTAGCACTCTAAGCATCCTCCGTGTAGCGCACAATCGCGCCCCAAAGACCGCCCTCTTGCTCAGTTTTTTCCAGTCAACTAGCAGAATTTCGTGGCCGGCGGCGATGCGAACTCGCAACATTTTGCGGGTCGGTGGGCGGAGCGAGAGCAACAAAGTTGTAACTTCAGGGGCTGTAACTCGCTCCACGTGCAGTAGAGACGAGGAAAAAGGAGTAAATCTGATGGCGAGATGTGCGGCGTGCCAGTTCTTGCGCTGGTTTCTCCTGCTTGTGAACCGCACACCGAAGAACATGTGGTTGTGGACTATAAACCAAAACCCATTTGGAGGAATAACTCGTTAGTGCTCCAGATCTATGGAATAGCGTCAGTCTAGATGCGGCGGAATGCCAATTATGGTGGAGATCATTGTGTATTACATTTCTCACTGCGTACATTCTCATTCTAACTTCATCTAGGCATCCCATTCACGCCGGAAGGGGCCGTTTCTGGAGGCTCAAAAACTCCCTGCCAAGCTGGGTGAGCTCTTGAAAGTAGCTCCAGAGTAGGGATTGGAAGGTACACACTCCATTAGAGCGATATTCGTCTACCGCCAAACCTAGCCCTGGATCGAAACCATGTCTAACTCCGCGGTGGCTTCGCCGCCAGAAATTGTGCCGTCAACTGAAGCCAAGGTGTCTACCAGCAACAGTCACGGTACGAACAACAGCAACCCTCAAGCCTCTCCCCAGTCCGGGCCGATACCTAGTGTGACGAGCCTTCAACTTTACACTGGACCCTCCCAGCCCGTTCGCTGGTTCCATGATCCAGATGTCCGAAAATCGCTTGGACGACTGCCCAAGACTGGATTCCGGTTGTTCGGTCGACCCTTCTTCCTTGGACCCGAAGACCTGCTGATTCCTCTGGTCATCGCCGCAGTAGGCGACATCATGGTGTTCGTTGCTTCGCTTGTGAGTCGCATTGTTTACCAGCACAATGAAAGCTTCTTCGACAACAACCCACTGCAATGTAGTCAGACGGACGCAGAGAGCGCGGACTATTTGACATGGATGATGCTCGCCGCATGGTCAGCTAATCTCGTTATCGACCTGGCCGTAATCTACATTACTCCCAAAACAAACATGTTTGTCCAGGACTGGCGACACCGCATGGTCACTGGGAGCATGTACCTCCGTTTCTTTACTTCGTTGTTCCTTGTAATCATGACTGGCTTAGGCACGAAGTGGTACAAGGACATGAGTAGCCCATGCCTTGAGGCTGGAGCTGACAGCCTGTCTGCCATCAAGCACCTTTCGAATCTAATGCTTTCACAGATCGTCATCAGTTGGTTAGTGTCATTGGGTTCCATAGTGTTTTTCATTTTCTCATTCATCTTCGCGAGCGGCCAGGGCAAGAACCTCGATGCGACGACGTACCTAAAGCGACTTAAATGCCTACTATGTTGTTTCCCAGAAAACGCCTCACTGGGAGGTTCTTACACAGACGATACCGAAGGAGTGTATGGTGTCTCTGAGGACGGGACATCTCGTGGCACTGCATTCGATGCTATTTCCGCGCTATTTGCTCAGCTGTTTAGAGGTGACGAGCCTGCTCACCTGGTTCCCTCTGATCTTGCAGTGGCGCTTGTCCTTGTTCATGGAGCCCAGCAGCTGTTGTGGCTCGAGTCTGGTCATCAACGCCTCGTTGCTGATCATGTCACGAGATGGGAGGATAAGGACGCTCAGACTGTGACTGATATTGCGCTTGCCAGATCCTTGAAGCACCGACATGCGGCGCTCGCACCCTCGAATGACCATCAGAGCCAGCTACGCCGAGCGGAACAACAGCTTATGGATGCGGCCGCACAAGCCGCGATTGCCAGTAACTCGATTAACACAGACGTTGAAGAGACGTCAAAGGCCCTGATGGATGGGAAGCGGACATCCTCAGGACAAATCCCAGATGCACCCTCAGGTCTCAGTTATGCAACCCACCACTCAGCTGTCAAACGATCTGGATACGAATTCACGGCGGCAGATGCTCTTGAACGGAACCACGAGCAGTCGCTAATTGCGACAGTCTTAGCTGGAGCACAACCCGAATTGCAGGATGCTGACTGGCTTCGCATATCCGAAGCCCGGCGATATGCAAGATTTGCTAACGGTGCATACGGATGGCCGCTCTATGCCTTTGAGAACGGTATCTGCAAAACGTTCTGCACTTGTCAATTGTGTTACGTTGGTTGTGGTCGCCCCTCTAAGAGGCTTCGCGATGAATTCGGCCGAAGGGTGCGATCGCAGCAACGAACGTGCTGTGGGCCTGTCTATGACAAGGAGTTGTTGAAAAACAGTGGATGCTGCCAATCGTACTGCTGCAACTGTAGTGCCGGCGTCTTTTTGAAGCGCTCCGGCATCCCACCCGAGGATATTCTCGCAGCTAATCTCGAATCTGTTTTTGGTACGGTGTGTTACTATGTCGTACGAGACCGCGTGCGGCGCAAAATTGTTGTGGCTGTCCGAGGAACCCTGTCTGTCGGAGATACTCTCACGGACTTGGATGCAACTACGGTTCCTATTTTCATTGATGATCCCTTAGGAGAGACTCAAAGCAACGAGACGGATATGACCGCTTCCTCATCTACAGCACCTGCTGGTGCTGCCTCAAGTGGCTCATTCAGAACATCGCACAACATCACCCGTGAGGAGCGTGACTTTAAGTCTGATCTTCACGTGGGTGCAACTGCGTTGGCTGCTGCATCCGTCGAGCCCAATACTGAGCTTCGAGCAGAGCTTGCACAAATTGGAGCGATGCGCCTTAGCACGTCCGGTCAGTCAAAACAGAGCACAGGCTCTGCCACCTCTGCGCATGCATCCTCAGGTTCCTTAGCCCCCTCGGGTACATCTGAGACTAACGCAAGCAACAGCGTCGATGTCTCACCACCCGAGACTGCTCCTCAATCGCAGCACCAGAAGCCCGCCCGTTTGCGTACTACGTACTACACTCACAGTGGTATCGCTCGTTCAAGCTTGTGGCTTTGGCGTGAGCTGTTCCCCAAAGCTGCGGGACAGAACAATCCCAAAGCGTTTGACCTCAGCTTGGTACTGGACAAGTATCCAGATCACTCGCTTGTTATTTGTGGACATTCGTTGGGCGGTGCTGTGACAACTATCTTGACGGCACTACTAATGGAAAAGTATCCAGACATGCGCGGCTATGCATTTGCACCGCCACCGTGTGTGGATAGAACTCTCGCAGAACGCCTAAGACCGAATCTTACATCAATCATTTATGGTGCAGATATCATCGGGCGCTTGTCTCTTCCCAGTATTTTCAAGTTGAAGCGCCAAATGCGAAGCGCGTTTATGGTCTCGCACTGGAACAAGTTTGACATCTTCAAATGTGCACTCAAATTCAAGTACCGAGACATGTTTGTCACTGAGGCCACTGTGGAAGCGTTGACCGATCCTCCACAGAAGGAAGATGCGCGACAAAGAATTCCACCACACTGGATGCTGGACGAGGACCGATTTACAAGTGTGTATGATGACAGGGCATACCATTTCATCTCCACCGCGAGTCCCCTTTCTTCCGACGCAGCAGTAACTGGCATGAAGATTGCCTCAGATGTACCCCAGAACGCAACCAAGATGCAAACATCCACATTCAGCCTCGAGACTAAGCAAGATGTCAACATTCCCAGTGTCCAGATCGATGCAATGGACCCCCGTGTGACTGGGCCAACCGTGGTCACCGTTGTCGAGCCTGAGAGAGCTGTTTTGCATCGATCCGCATCCCATCGTGTACGCACTGCGTCGGTGGCAGAGACGTCCGACACCGATGATCACCAGAGCATGCCCACTGTCGTTGCTCAAACTTTGGAAGTTGATATCGAGGAAGAGCCTCGAACTGTTGAGGAGCTTCGAGCCCGAGCCTGGAAAATCCCACTGAAGATGGTTCCCGAGCAAATTGATAAGCATCCCCATGCCTTCGCACTGGTTGTGCCGGGTCGAATCTACCACATCGTCCCAAATCATGCGTATACGGGAGCTGATCGAGATGGAGGCTTTGATGCATTCCAACAGCCCGGGGTGCTCGAACGAGTCTTACACGATCTAGCTACTGCTCGCGGTATTCCTGTAAACCGTGGGTTGAATCCGGAGAGCCGAGGTCCCGTCACACCCGAAGAAGCCGTCTCGATGTATGGAGCCGCTGACTACTTAAAAGACCCCAAAACTAAGGTTCCTCTACGACCCAAGTCCTTGGTCTATCCAGCGCACGCGAGGATGTTTGAAGAAATTTGGGTATCTGGTCGGATGTTTGTAGATCACTTGCCCGAGAAGAGTCAACTTCACGACATTGAGCTACCCGAATGGGCTCGACGACTCAGTGAGCTTTCAGCGGCCGATTTTGTTCACGTTTCTGACCCCGAAGATCCGAGTGGGTTGAGCACTCAAGTGTCTCCTGGGGCTAATGCTCACTATCTCAGTCCGGCTCATTCCCAAGATGGTGATGAAGATGATGATGCCGGAGAGGAATCCTATTTAGGTGACCACTTGCAGCCGAAGCATGGTAGCGTGAATGGCAACTCTCCGAACCCGGATCACTTGTAAGGTGAAGGGTGAGCGATGCTAGGGAAGATTGAATACACAAGCCTACCAAGTTTGCAATTGCGGCGAAGTCAATAGTCTGAATCACTGCGTGCTGTGGAAGTCAATAGGCTTTATGTTGATTAGCGAAAAGTATTGATTAAACGAACTAACGATCGGTCTGTAGAGAAGGAAACATTCTGTTCCGGTGTCCGAACTATCGGTCAATCAGTATTCAGCACTGCAGCTGCACAGGCGTGAACGAAATAATGGAGACAACAAAGTCAACGGGGAGATAAAAGAGTTGATGAAGTGGGTCATAACAAATGATTTTGGACTGGGTAACATGCAAACCAAACTAATATAGTATGAGAAAACAAGAGAAGAAACCGAAATACACTGCCTCTTGCGATGCACTTCAGTGTCTTGCATATATCTGGAACCGACCCGTCTGAATAGACCAGTCTTCCCCGCAGATGGGTACTGTACAGCTGATGACAATATCCAAATGTCTTTCATTGAGGGGTGTGTTATACAATGAGAAGGGCTAGTGTACGCGTGGATATCTCGTTGCGTCGTCATTATTCAGCATCTGAGTCTTCCAGTCGTCGACCGAGTTGCCTCAGGACGGGGATCGTGGGCGTCCCAGGCGCTGTTGCAGCAGCTACGGCAGCTGTCATGGCGACAGAAGCGGCAGCTGATGTGGCAGCAACCGTGGCAGCAACTGCTGAAGTGGCGGCTGCAACTGTAGCGGTAGTAACCGCAGCCAAACGCTGAGCAGCTGCGGCGTTGGTCGCACGGATGGAGGTAAAGTTGAAAGGTGGTGGAGTCCCAGACAAGTGTTTGGAATCCGAGATTGCCTTTGCAATATGACCATCATAGTCATAGGCAAAGGAGTCGTAGCCATATGGAAGGGATTTCAACTTGTCCTCGATCGCCTTAGCCATAGCATTAGTCAGAGCTGGAGGAATGTTCTCGCTAGACTCGATGAGGAGGTTAGGGAACATGGAATCTGTTCCATAGCTAATACCATGGCGGTAGCACCATGCAGCATCGGCCGGAGTATTAACTACCCAAGCATAGATCTCGAGATTGCGCTGTCTGAACGACTTGATGTCCGCGATGGACAGCAGGTTGACATCAGGACCGACCATGGTGCAGCCGATGAACTCGGGGAAGAAATACTGGCAGGAATAGCGTGTGAGGACATCAAGCGGCTTGTAGACGTAGGGCAACCACCACGAATACTTCTCTGCACCAGAGTAGACCGTGCAGCGGAAGAAGTCGTCACTGTAGAGCATGCAGCATTCAATGTCAGGCGCGAAGACTCTAAGATGATAGAGCACGAGGGGAGCGAATGATATTACACACGCGTAATCCGTAGCCTTCTCCTGCTGAATGACCTTGGCAACGGCAATGGCAAGCTCCTTGGCCTCCCTCCAATCAAAAGAAGTGGACTTGATTTCAACAAAGACTTTGACTGGCTTGTCGCGTGCGTCTCGAGCGAGTCTGAGGACATCCTCCAACAGGCAAACGCAATCCACCTTGGATTTGAGTGACGAAATAACCTTAGAAGGCACGTATCGATCTTCGGCTGGAGTGGATACAATAGGTGCGGGCAGAATTCGAATGGACTTGAGCTCGTCCCATGTCATTTCGCTGACCCAGCCCGTTTGGTGGCAGAGGCGCTGAAGGTTGTCATCGTGAATAACAACGACTTGCTTATCCTTCGACAGACGGCAGTCCAACTCGATTGCGTCGGCTCCGTTTTGAATAGCAAAGTCAAATGCCTTCAGTGTGTTTTCGGGAAAATTTCGAATTCGCCTGCAGCCGCGATGGCCAACATTCAGGCCCTAGATGAGGAGTGTTAGGAGTGGTGAGGTTTTCATCACGAAAATAAATTAGCAAGCAGGTAGGCAGGTGAAGAGGTCGCTTGATTCTTTCGAATAGCTTGTCAAACAGACAAACCTATGAATAGAATTCATTGGTTCAGGACCGGGGCAGGGGTTGCCCGCCACCTCAAGCATGTCTGTCACACTGTACGGCGCAGAGGACCGCAGGGCCTGGAGAAACTTGCCAAATGAACCCACTTGAGGGACCTAGCAACGTGTTTGCTCCGGCATCAGGCGAAGAACCCTATGTTCAGGGCGACGGTCCGCCGGATAACCGTTGACGTCGCTCGGGTGGGAATTTCAAGTTAAGGCTGAGTCCTCTGGCAGTGGTCAGTGTGATCAGCTGCGACGAGACTCTGCGGGGACTACCCATATGGGCCTTCAGGATGCACTTGGAAGTGTGGCATTATGTGGGTACATCGTGTAGGCGGGCCGCTTGAACCGATGTGAAACGGCATTTCAGGGGAGAGTTACACTTCCCAGAAGTGCACGACTTGAGACGGAGGTTTTTGCAAGAATCGACGCTTGGAGCTCTTGACCTAGGACACGTACAACAAATTTCTTCTCACCCTTGGGTGGGGCCGGAGCGTAACGGGCATAAAGAGACTTGTAGATGGCATACACAAGTGAGACGAGAAAGGCGTAAAACAGCATCTGTCGTGGTTCCCTCGAGCGATCGAGGGAGAAGGGTGGTTTTTCTGCATGATCAGGGAGCGAGACAGGGTTTGTGGGCATATGATGAGTCTTAAATTAGATTTATCACGCAGGGAGCTACTCGCTTCATACACTCAATTGGGCCCTCAATCACCAAGAGCCCGTATATACACCATCTAAAATTCCGTTTTCGTCACTGCAACCACGACTGGTCTGAAAAGCCAGAGGGGGGAAGTAGGGGTCCATGCATGCGTGGGGGCCAGAGAGACGAGGGTATTGGTGTCGATCTGGCTACAGCGCAATCTCGGCAATACAGAGAGCATGCTGAACCCCGATTTTAACTCGGGACAAGCTCGACTACCCCCCACATTTCTCCCGAAGCACAATCTCCCGGGTTGAATCAAGCGCCTGCGGTCCCAAATTTCGAGTTTAGTCAGGTGGTATCAGACCCAGCATGACATGACATGGGCTGGAATAGGCTTCTCTCTGCAACACAAATGCGAGGGCATCCGAACCATATCGCGGGGTATGCCACCTTGACTCTCGGGCCAAGTATCCGGATTGAGCCACCTCTCGAGAAGTTTTCGGGGTCGATTTTAGGGGTAGCGACGGGTGGCGCGAGCGCCGAGAGCCACATATTCGCGCCGAACTGGAAGCCTACAACGTGAATCCGGTGTAGGTCGGGAGTCGACCACCACGCGTACGCGTATTCACACGAAAGGAAAATGTGATAAATTAGCATAATAATTGGATATCTGGGTTGCCAGGAGTGGACGCTATTGAGTTCGAAAAAGCGAGTAAACCCGACATGTACAATCGGATAACAATGTATGCACGTATTTATTTATAGTATGGTCTCTAAAGATGCTCGTATTATACCCCTCTAAATCTTCCATTTCAAACAGAATCACACCTTTCACGCGCCGCCCAAGCGATCCATAGCCTGCTAGCACTTGCCACATACGCTCCATGCGCGCAGTACCCGCGCGCGTTGTCCACTAGGCGCGGACCCGCAGGACCGCTCCGTGGGCCCCGGAACGGCGCGAACGAGCGCACTCTCAAGTAGGGTCAGTGGTTCGAACCGGGACTGAGTGGCACCCCAAGTCTTTGAGGTATATAGTAGAGCTGTTAACAACTCGTTGTGGACACGTCTTCCCATGAGCGTAAACTCCAGCCAGGCCAGCTATATTCTAGCGCCTGACGGCGAGGACGGCGACCTGGAACGAGGCTCGACAACCTCAGGGTCAAGACCCTCCGTAGCAAGGTCGGCCCGCACTCAGCCATCCGCACGACATACTCAGGCGACCCTGCAGACAGTGCAAAATGGAGGTGGCAATCTTCTCCAGCGGGGAGACCATGATCAGTGGACTGCCTCCGGTGATGCGAATGAGCGAAGGACGACTAATGGACGGTTGAGCGAGACGACCGACATTGTCCAGCATAGCAATAAGTCAGGCAACACAAAGAAGTCAAAGAAGCACTCATCATTTGCCGCGGCTCGGCCCGCCACAACTGTGCTAGATGATACCACCACGCAGCAGCAACGTGCTGGACAAGCGCAAGGTGGTCGACGAAAGAAAGAAGGAGCCTCGCTGTCCATTCCTATCCCAACGAACCCGTTTAGCTCCTCCATTCTCAACACGCCTTCGAAGATTAGCAACTATGATCATAGTTACACCGACTTGAGAACGGCAAATGCGTATATGGCTCCCGGCGCTAGCCAATATGATGAAGCCACAGCGATCGGGAGGCACTTTAGCATAGACTTCAGCGACGATCAACCGCTCATGGCTGGTGCAACTGCCGAAGACAACGGCAGTGTCACAGGCACCGCGCGCTCAGTACAATCAGAGTCAATAGCGTACTCGAAATGTGCCAAGTTTCTGTGGTTCGCCGGCGTACTCCTGCTAACTTGTGCTTTGGTGGCAGTCGCCTGGAGTGTTTATGCCGATATGAATGGCAAGTCACAGGACTTTATGGATGATAAACGCCGCATCGCGTTATCATCCATGTGGATGGTCGGTTTTTGCTCTTATCTCGCCTTCCTTGTGTACCGCGCGCAGAGTCGTAAGCGTATGCGTCCATTCCGCTCACGTAATTGGCCCGCTCTCCTTGTCTCCCTCGTTGCTGGCCTTGTATTGCTCGGTTGGGCCGACATTATCAACCCATTCCTACCTTTCTCAAGTGTTAGCTGCTCAATTACTCGCTGGATTGTCCTTTTTTGCTATGCTTTTACAACTGCGCCTTACCTCTTCAGAGCGATCAGGCTGTGGTTGCTCTTCCGAAGTGTTGAAGATACGAGCACATCCTCGCGCAGGCCACCGACACGAGGTTCGCTGACCGACCGCGGCACGAAAGCGCTAACTATTGAAGCTGGAAGTACGTCGGCCGCTTTGTTGAACTACACGCCAAACAGAATGATGGGCACTCCGGGGAAGGGAGGGAGCAAGCCAGGGATTCATCCGCCTGCTGTCTCTCCCCCCTATATCCCACGCGTCGAGCCAGAAGGTCCTTTGAGGCTTCCTCCACTCCTTCTGGAGCGCGTGCAGGTTCGGTCCACTAACGTTCCTCAGTTGCCCGCTGCGCTGTCGAATCTCCACATGACCTCTGCGCTCGACAATAGTACCTCTTATGCGCTCGCCAGCGATCGATTGATTGCAGCTGTAGCTGATTTGGATCATTCCAGGGCTGTGGATGGCTTTTCCTATGCAGGTCTCGGGTCCGAACTGGATCTATCATACTCGACGGTTGGATTCGAACGCTTTGACCTTGACACGGCGGAGAGCGAAGCCAAGCTTCGATATCAACAAAACCAGCATCAGATTACGACTGCCAGCACAGCAAGCGCATCAAGAAACGCCGCCGCAGCCGTTGCCGACGCGAATGCTGAGGCTGAAAACCAGATGGCAAAACTACTGGAAGAGCTGGCCTTTTCGCCGACCACGGTGCAGCTCTTGACGGGCGAACGAGGTGCCCTTGCCTACGGGACTATCCATGACAATGTCCCGAAGTGTCAGCCTGCTGTCGAGAAAGGCGAGCAACCTGAGCCCTCAGCTGTATCTCCGGCCAAGCCTGGTCATAAGGCTGAAGTTCTAATCTCACAGGTGCCCTCGCGGGAGGCATCTGCGCATGGATCGATGTCTGTCAACCGTCCAAATCATATTGGAAACGTGCCATCAGGAACGGAGTCGAATAATGTCTCATATGATGCGGCCCCATCGACTCCTCGTCAAAGTGAGGCCCCCAGCTCACGGCCCAAACACAGACATCAAGCGACCCATGCCGACTTGTCGTTGTTAAACTTCACAAAACTCATTGGCGGCTCGAACCCGTGCAGTGAGCCATCTGAACAGGCGGATAACTCGGTTGAGACCAAGTCCAAGGCCGCTGCGTCACTTGCAGTCAGTGATATGGAGCGATCCGCCACTGAAACGCTGGCTGGTAACGCTTTTTCTCATGATGTTGGCAAACTGGTGCTCCCATCCTATTCGAGGCTAGCATCAACACCAGCCTTTGCCCGTGAGCAATCTGAGTCTCCTCGGGCGCCACGCCGAGCCTCAGTCCAAGCCCAGACACAGCAGAGTACGGATATCTCCCCAAGGCGCAGCAGCTTTGTGCCAGTTCCGGTACTCGCAGCAGATATGCGAATGGACGCCAACCAGGGCGGAGATGATGCGGAATCGGAAACGTATACCGGGACGTCACAGTTTAGCGTGAGTGCTGGTGCTAGTGGTTCTGTTTTACAGTTGCTAGGTAGTGTGCGAAGCGTTTTAGAGGTGAAGCGCGCGCTATTTTCGTCGCGCCCATCCGGGCACGCCTTCCCCTCGGCTCAGCCATCCGATGGTACCGCGAATCCTCAGGCTCCTGCAACTCATATCCGAAATCGTTACGTCGCGGATGCCACGGGTGGTGCAACCACAGCATCAACAACGGCACCAAATATTAGTCCGACGCGGCAAGCAAGTTCCACGAGTATCTCAGCTCCCCAGACTTCTCCGATCAAGTTCACTCAGCATCCTGTTCAAGCCCGGGGAGCGCCGGCGTCGAGTCCTATAGCAAGTCGTCACAATATTAACACTGCTGTCGACACCACCGGGACAAGTGAAGCTGCTCCTGGGAAAGGTCTTGTCGCTCCGAGTGCTCTCGAAGCATCGCCTCAGGCTCCGCCTGTTCAAGTGCGTCGTCGTGGCATGTCTCAGCTCGGACGGGCGCTTGAGGATCGTGAGCACGGCCGTCCTCAGCTTTCGACTTCAATTACAGGACGACCCGTTGCCTGTGGTGATTCAACGGATGCAGCGACTGAGACTGACTCAGAAGCACCGAATTTGGATAGAAGCTTTTCCATGCTGATCGATCAAGCTGTTCTCGAAGCTCTTACACAGCCCAATGCCCAAGTGCAACAAGCGGCAACAGCAGATGGAAAGGGTTCACCCAGCGTGGGCGGAACAGCCGGGACTCAAGCGGTTGGGCATATTCCTGAGATCATTGGATATACCCGTCATGGACATACTCCTGCAAGAAAGCCGGATCCACGTGAGGCGAAGGGTTCTGAGGCTCCCATATCAACCCAGGAATCAGGATATCCCAACAGTCCGTATGTTCCAGTTGCTTATCAGTATTCGGCCCTCCCCGACTCTGAATTAGAAGCCAAAGCTGAATTGGAGGGTGATGCAACCCCGAACTTCAAAAATCACCGAGTCATTCGATGGATGCTCGTTTGCTTCTTGCCGCTAATTGCCTTTGCGATCTGGCAGCAGGTGACCCATCGGTCGTTAACTCCAACATATGCAAAATGTCAAGAAGCCCACCCGGAGCACATGAAGCGGGCACTAGATTCGTTCCTCATTGCTGATGCCATCTTCCACGCATTTTGGTGTGCGGTGCTGGTTGTCGCAGCATTACTCATGCGTGTCGCCTGGCGAGAGCTGCGATTTATGAGTGAACTTCTGCCATTGATTCTCGTTGATGCCTCCATCGTTGCCGTTCGTGTCGTTTATATTCTTGAGAACGTGACTCTCGCTGGTGAAGGAACATTCCAGGCAATCGTAGCGCTTCGTGTTCTAGTTTTCTTCTTGGCTTCGTTCGCCTACCCTCTCTGGAAGAGCTATGTACTGGAGGAGCGCATGCAAAATGCATCAGACGAGAATCTCGTCGACCTAAGCGGCTCCGGACTCGTGGAAGTGTTGGACAAACCGGCGTCGAGTATGCCAGTAGCCGATGGCGGTACCACCAAGGCACCGTTGGACCTTGAACACACGGATCTTCTGTCTGCAATTAATGCAGGTGAGATCTTTGCAGCGCTAGAATCACTCCCAGCCACACTCAGTCGTGTGGAAACCTTCGACATGTTCTCGGACTATCTCGCCGTTTTCGGAGCGACTCCTTTGCTTAATTTCTATATCAGGGCCGAGTTATTCCGTATCGAGGAAGATCCTACCGAAGAGTTAGCTCTGCAGGGTCAGATTGCCTTCTTGCAAACCCAAACCTTCGCTGCTGCCGTACAGATTTACTTAATGCATCTCGCGCCCAACGCTACTAGCGTTCCCGGTGGCGGTGCTAGCTTGCGCGACCTGACAGTAGCCCAGGTCCCGCAAACAAACGCCGCGGCAGCCGCAGCAGCAGTGAATGACTATCCAAAAACCGTTCTTGAGACTATTCCCGAATCTCTCCGAATCAGCATCGTTTCGGAATTAGACCTTTATCGCACGGCTCACGAAGCCGTTTTGCGGCCTTCTCCGCAGGAGCTGCGCAAAGGCACTCTGGATTCAGGGGTTCCTATCCTCCTGCGTCGAACGCTCTTTGTACAAGCCCAATCGTGCGTTCTCGACGCTCTCGAAACCTATTACTGGCCAGGTTTTAGACAATCCCCGACGTATCTGAGGTTGTATGAGTCGCTGAGGAAGCAAATCCGTATTCACAATGCTCTTTATCGATCCCGAATGTTAGAGGAATAAGACTTATTGATGGATTAGTATTCCAAACCTGGACTATGTCCCTCCGGAACTTCCTTGGCGTTCACTCTTGCTTATTTCATCTTTTATTTATTCCCCTCTCGCACACGCTTTGACCTAGTTTGACTCACCTTTTAATTGTGTGCATTAATCGATACCGGGCGCGCATTCTAGCATTGGACTGGTGACTTAGTCTTCATAAAGCGCACCCTCCTTCTGACTTGCGTGCAGGAAGCAATGAATTTCACTACAAATTAACGCATGACATTCCAGATTGCGATGCTAGTGTCCTTTGAGCCTGTTGCAATCAGGCCTCCCGAGGAATCATATCCGAGTCGATTGAGAACATATTGCGGTGAGACTTGCGTTAGATTCGTATCCGCCCCAACTACTGGCTGCCATGAAGACTCGCGAAGTCTGCGCGCCCATAATCCACGATTAAGATCAGGGGAGAGTATCTCCCGAACAACAAGCGACTTGATAGCATTTTGACCGGGCTCGCCTGAAACCGCCTGTGGAGAAGGGGGTGTCGTCGCGCTGATTAAGGCATGATCGAGCGATCTAATATGTGCACTGTTCGTGTGGCTTTCGGCTTCAGATGCATTCTTCTTCGTTTGGTCGCCGCTACAGACGTGATATGGCTTGTTGACCATCGTGATGGATGGGGACTTCATGCGCACAAAAAGGTTAGGATAGGTAGCATATGTTACAGTGGTCGCGCCGTCAGCGTGATACTTCAGAACTGCTCGCACGGGATGTGCCCAAGGCGAGCTGAACGCACCTGCAATGTCGACACGGCTGACATCTCGTAGTGCTATCTGCATTAGCTTCCGCTGGACCTTGGGGTGGAAGCACCATCCAGAGTCACCCTTGCTCTCAAGTTGTGAAGTATCGATTTCGTCCAACTCCTCGGTTGCGCCTGAAGCCCTGACTGTGGCTTCACCGTCCTTTGCTACGGAGTCAATCAACTGACTTGCTTCAGAACTGGGGAGAAACTCGATGTCAGGTTTCTCGTCATATCCCATATCGCGATCGTCCTCAGAAGTTATCTCAGGAAATGTTCGGCCAGCTAGCATTCGAACGGCATCCGCAGAGAAGAGCCGGACTCGATGATCCCAATCAGCGCTGACAAGTGTAGCCTCCCCGCCGACACCTAAAGGTGAGAAGAGCAGGTCTGAAGAACCACGATGAACATGCGTAGAGCTTGACGCCAAGGAACTGTCCGCCCCCCCAGCTCGCAGAGCGGTTTGAATGAGATCTCGCGCCGAGCGAACCAATTGCGACTTTGCACGTGCAGCTTCTTTCGAATTGGATTTCGACTGGGATGAAAGCCCTGCGGCTGACTTGACCGATTCCATGGCTTTTTCGTCCAATCCCAGCGCTTGCGCAAGCTCTTGCAGCTCCGTGGCGCGCGGATCAATTTCTCTATCGGTCTCCTCTCTTGAAGACGCGTCATCGGATTCTGTTATCTGATCAGTACCGAGCGTGGCTTCCCATGAGGCGCCCGTAAGGAGTGCAGCGGAGGCTTTCGATGGAGGGGCTATTGTGACAACCGAACGAGCATTCATGAAAACGCCGGGCAAGGGAATCAGGGTAAGGGTTTTCGGGGGGCCGATCGAGCCAACCTTCTCATACTTTGGTGTAGTTGCTAGTGTATCTTGAACGTAACATATCGGCAGTGCGCTACAAACAATTGAAAATGAGAATAGTCCCCCTCCGGGCGACCCCGCCGCTCCTCGAAGGGCAATGATCGACCTCTTCAAGTTCAACCCGGTGATATATTGTTGGCCGGCTGATGACCCCGGAGAACCAGCTCCAGGTTCCCGTGGCTCAACTGGTACGTAAGGCAGATCCGAGACAAGAATAGGATCAGGAAACGGCAACATATAACCAGGGGGGTGATAATATCGGTCCTTTTTCTGGAACAATTCCTTCCAACAGCCAAAGTCCCAATGTGTCCGTTCAGGGGTCAGAACAATAGGATCTAACACGTCCAGGCATAAAAGAGGATCTTTACAAAGTTTGCGCCAGGCAAGCAATCTCACACCATGCGCCCTGGCCGATGAAAGCACACCTGAATTGAAGGAAGGTAACCGAGCGACCAGACTGCGATGAGGTTGCAATTGTTCCTCAGGTCCAAGGAATGGTGGGAAGAAAGGAGGTGATGAATCGTTAGGCTTGGGTGGTGGTAATGAGGATTTCAGCGCTCGTGAGCAGAGAGGACTGACGATTGGACGCCACGATGACTGGTGTCTCTGCTGGAGCAGGATATTAGGAGGGACCTGGATTGAGTAAAGTAGCACGTGGCCACTTTCTGCTCCGATTAAAATAAGTAGGTTAGAGAGCGCAGGAATGAGATCGCTCTCCGGCTTTGCGCTGCAGGATTTTCCCTCAGCTAACCCGTTCTCACCTGGTGAAATCACATGAGATGCGCTAGTATGTATGCTTGGCGAGGCGTCTCCATTCAATGCATTCTGCTGAGAAGTCTTGCTTGCCTCTCGCATCTTTCGTAACATCATGGTCAGTCCGCTTGGTTCGGGGGAGGCTTTAGTGCTGCTGGCTTCGATGTTCTTCGTAGTTGTTGTAGCGGTCGAGACAGACAGCCCCTTGGCCTCCGCAACTTGTCCCACCACAAGAGTGTCTTCCGATGCCTGGGATTGAGGTACTGCTCGAAAGCTGGCATCTCCACAGAGGATCCTATGATCCAGTCCTGTTTCAGACGTAGGATACGCCAGCTCAACGAGTCGCACACTCATGAGCATTCCGAGTGTCCGTCCCGTGTTCTGCACAGGCTCATCCACCTCCTCTGCGTCTCCGCAGAGCTGTGTGGTGGGTAGATACTCTGCTCCAATTTCATGTTTGCGTGAGAAAGTTGTCTCTGGATTGCTTGGCTCCTTGTACTTCGTTGCAACTTGCCCGGTGGCAACGTCAACTGGCACAAAGGCGACGGATTCCACATTGAGACTCAAAGATGCTTTACCGGGTGTTGGCACGAGAATAGACCTTCGTCCTTTGCGACCGACCGCCCAGTAGCCTAATTGACACTCACTCTGAGCGGTGGTCTGTCCAGATTCAGAAGAAGGTGTGGGGGTTTCAGTCTCCGTTGTCTTTGAAGCACCTTCGACACTCAGCGACTGAACTTGAAAGGTTATCCCCAGAGCCCAGAGCTGCAGGAATGATGGATGTTCGCAAGGTACACCCAAGAAGAACTGGCGCCGCACTTTCACTGAGCCAGGACTCTCCAGAATATCAAGCGTTGGGAAGTAACTATCTTGCTCGATAATATGAAACCTGCAGAAAGTATAAGAATTAGTCCTGAGAGAGGCGCTACAAGACGTGGCCCCAGCTAGCTTATATGGGAGGACCTGAGTTTTGATCAGAGTTGGCTGGCACTCAGGACCCTGCTTCTTGGAGTCTGTCATTGACGCCTTCGCGGCCTGCTTGCTCACTGCAACATGCAACCGAATCAACTTGAGAGTGTCCCAAATACGCAGCGTACCGTCCTTGCTCTGAGTCAGGATCAGTCGGCCTTCAAGAATCGACCCAACCTCAAGCACGGAACTGAGATGCGCCACGAAGTGAAGCAGGGGCCGCCGAGTGACCAAGTTCCAGACTATCACAACGCCATCAATATCACCGCTGATGAGGATGGGAAGGTGCGGCTCGATGCTAACCACTGAGTCTGAACCCGAGTCACCCTCCGTCGCCGCAGACGTTGATGCTGACGCCGATGCTGCGGCTGCTGCTGCTGCTGCTGCTGCTGCTGCTGCTGCGGCAGTGTCTCCGTCGGCGCGCAGACCTAGCAGAGGCGCGAAGATGTCGCGGCAGGCACTGCCAAACTTGGTCGCAGTGACCTGCGAAAGGTGGCCTCGCAGCACGAACGCGGGCTCAGGATCTCCATCATGCTTCGTGGACTTGGACATGGACCGCGTCAGGGTCTTGTTGGTCTCTGAGACGGTTGAAACGACCAGAGCTGTGCCGGTGTAGGTATGATAAGCCGTACCGTAACGTTACTTTGGGCTAGATGGCGCTCAGAGCGCGGAAATACGTCCTAGTCCAAGGAGATTCAGGAGAGTCACACGGGGGACAATATCCGTTTGGAACGCGAGTACATGGAGGTGTATGCAGGTGGAGATGCTTCCATTTAATAGCTCATGTTTGTTTGCCTCCCTCTGAATATATCTTGTCTAGCAACATGCGCGCCTCGCTCGCAGTTTTCGTTGCAATTGCCATTTTTGTGGCAGCCTCATTTGCTCATCCGAGCGTTGAAGTGCCAATCGGGCGACTGACGACGTTTGACGCCCTCCCACGCAAGGGTGCGGTAGATCCCCCGCAGCAGGTTCATATCGCGTATGCTGGTGGTAACGCGACTGCGACTCCTGACCATATGATGATCTCTTGGCAAACCCTCCGACGAACTTCGAGCAACGAAGTCGTGCTGGGTACGGAGCCTGGCCAGTACACTCGCCGATTCTACTCAAATGACTCGCATAGTTACTTCGAGACGTGGGACCACCACGTTAAGATTGGTCCCCTTAGGCCCAACACCCGCTACTACTACGCTTGCGGCTCCGAACAGGAAGGTTTCAGCCAGGAGTTCAGTTTCGTCAGTGCTGCAGGTCCCGAGAAGACCTCATTCAAGTTCGCTGTATGGGGTGACCTCGCAACTGGCAAGGCTGGTAACGCCGAGGCTACCTTCAACTTCCTTCGCAACAACTGGAACGTAACCGACTTCATGTGGCACGTGGGTGACATCAGCTATGCGAACAATGACTTCTTGCATGACTTGTTCGGCTTCCACTACGAGGAGATCTGGCGCCAGTTTATGAACGACATGCAGCCCATGGCCAGTACGCATGCCTACATGGTCCTTCCTGGGAACCATGAGGCTGAGTGCCACTCCCCTGCCTGCTTCTTGAACAAGACCAAACTCGAGATGCTTCGCAACTACACCGCTTACAACAGCCGCTTCCGCATGCCCTCGGCGGAGAGTGGTGGTGTTGCTAACATGTGGTATTCGTTCAACTACGCAAATGCTCACTTTATTTCGTTCGATAGTGAGACTGACTTCAAGAACGCTCCTGGCCACGACACTGGTGACTCCGGTCTCATCCCTGCAGGTCACTTCGCTCCTGAGGGTACGCAAATCGCATGGTTGGAGAAGGATCTCTCTATCGCTGCCCAAATGCGCAAGAATGGCGTTCGTCCTTGGATTTTCATGGGTGGTCACCGTCCCATCTACAAGCAGAGTGGTGAAATCGTCAAGGCTCAGCAGGATGCCATTGAGGATCTTATGAACAAGTACGGCGTAGACATCTTCTTCACAGGACATGAGCACTTGTATCTCCGCACTTGGCCTGTGTACCGCGGTTCTGCCGAGAAGACCTACAACAATCCCTCGAAAGTTGTTCACTTGTTGGTCGGAGGCGCTGGTAACGAGGAGATGAATGTCAAGACCAAGGTTGACTTCGAGGGCCGCCCCATCATTCAGGAAGGTGAGCAGCCACGCAAGTACACCGCAGACTACTACGACGGTTCGGTCATTGAGCGCATTGATGTAGCATCTCGCATCGCAACTCGCCTTCGTAACTTGGTCAGCACTGCTCCCGCTGACAAGCGTCCACAGTACCAAGAGCTTCACGATCGCTACGTCAAGAAGGCTCAGAAGCGCTTGAAGGAACGCGAGGAGAACGCGCGTGCTACCCGCAAGGCCGCTCTTGGTGCTCCCGCTGCTGATTGGATTGTCACGGTTGACGACAACCACTACAGTGCAGGTGTTGTTGAGGTTCACAACAACACCCACCTCACTTTCAAGGTCTACGATACTGCCACTGGTATTGTTCTCGACCAGATTGATCTTTACAAGCAGCACTAACTTCACGTAAATGGTATTTCTCCGTCCTGTACTCCCTTCGATTCGACTCTTAACATATTTTAACATCTACACCTATGCCCTTCTGCCATCTCCAAGCTTCGCCCAACTGCGATCGAACCTCCGGCCTACACACCTCTCTGTGAGTCCTTGTTGAATGTCGTGCTTTAACTTCTGATTTTACGTTTACCTTATCACTTCTTTTCAACTATGTCATTGTTCTAGTGTCCAACCTTCGAACAAGAGCTTCTTCGCTCCACCAGTTAAGTTAACTGTTGCAAGGAAAACCCATACGTTGCGACGTGCCTCGAGGTTCTGAAAGTTGGTACATCTTATCTACTGTGCTACGTGCTGCCTCGCACAGCTATCTAGTGTTGTTTATTTTCGTAATACAACCGATCCTTATTTGTTTCTCTCTCCCTCTCTCTTTGTGTCCGCGGAGAGGGCTTGTGATCACCGTCGACTAATTGGAGCAATGTGGCAATGATAGGTGGTCTAAAGCACCCAGTGGGTCGTGTGGGCTCTGAGCGAGGCGAAAGTCAGATACACGACACATGACCTCTACATCGTGTCTGCAGTGCCTCTAGCCTCGCTTGGGTGGTTCACAATCTCCATCCAGCCCAGTCCCCCACATCCTTGGAACTCTGGACTGGGTTTTACTAGTGAGCTTCCCGTTTTCGGATATTGTGAAAGTCGAACATGTCACACAATCTTTATTCTAAAAAGCCGCTCGTTGTAGTGTTGGGGTTCCTTGGAGCCAAACCCCGCTATGTTAAGAAGTACGCATCGCTCGTCGAGTCGCTACGCCTACGCACAAATATTCTCACTGCGCCAGATGCAAAGTCCGAAGTTAGCGCTACTGCCCCAGCCAACACATCCACGACACACAAACTCGTCGCACCCGTATACACCCATCCCGAGGTCGTGTCGTATATTCCACCCGTCCTCAACGCGATTCAGCCTCGACGTCTGCATGAATCCAGTGCCCGTATTCTCGACCTGTTGATCGAGTCGAGGGGACCTGAGAGGGACCGTCCCGTATACTACTACCTCCTGAGCAACAATGGCTCGTACAGCTTCGCACACTTCGTTGAGTTCATGAAGCGTCACGCCCCTGAGGAATTCGATAGGTACGTCCCCTGATCGTGTGTAAAGACGGTTTTGTTCAGAGCTCGGAGAGCGGCTCTGATACCCGAGCTTTCCCCTGTCTGCAGACTCACCTGACTGGCCCAAGAAATGACTTTGGCTTCGTGACGATGTTTCTGCGCATAGCACTTTATTTGCTTTACTTCATGCCTGTCTTCGCGATCCGTCCTATACCCCTACTCTAGGTACAAAAAGTACACAACTGGCATCATCTGGGATTCGTGCCCATGCGACGCAAACGTTGAAGTCTTTACGCGTGGCTTTACTTCCATCGTGAGCGGCCTTTGGTCAACCCCTCCGCTTGATGAGCACAAAATGATCACTCCCTGGATGCGCCATGTCTTTGAGTTCCTTCTGGAAAGTCCTAAGCGCAAGCACATTATCCAGGACATCCATGCTGGTCTGTATGAGGATATGCCTGAGCTCGCGTCGCACCTGTTCTTGACGAGCCAGGCCGACACCCTTATCCCCTACAAGCTCACATATGAGTATGCCAAGCAGCGAGCTGACAAGGTCGATGCCGCGTTGAAACTTTTGGCACCCGAGGATGCCAAGCGGCATGAGATTGACAGCATTGCATCACCGGAGCTGAATGCACTGAAGAGCACCGTTTCTCACCAGCTTGGACGACGGGTGTGGTTGCATGACTTTGTGGACTCAGCACATGTAGACCACTTGCGAACCTACCCCCAAAAGTACACGTCCATCGTGAAGAACTTCATGCAGCACACCGTTCAGACACAAGTTCCTCCAAAGACAGATCCCAAGTCCAATTAAAGTCTGTCCTCGCTCACGCCACTGGGAGTGGTATTCCTATTATGACCACTTGCCTCAGTAGGCAGCAGTCTCCGCCCTTGCGGCTCGTCTCCTCTCTCTCTCTGGACGACTACCCACCACCATCATCATCACCGGTCGGTTGTCATCTCGTCGCAGAGATCCAAGGGGCGCAGCATTGTCTTGAACACCGAAACTCGAAGTTAGAAATAAACCGATTGTATGGATAATTATGTACATAATGGTGAAGCTGGAACAGCACATCATACCCCTCACACTATCGAGTCGCCATCTTGTTTGGCGGCGACCCATTAATCGTCGAAGATGAGCTTGGTCTTCGTTGAGTTGATGTACGAGGCAGTGAACCTGAAATGAGACCCACTCCATGCGGACGCGTCTTGGGTGCAAACATCACAGGAGGGGATGATGCTGCTGTCTGCGGAAGCTGACTACTCGGCTCCTTCGAGCTGTGACTGAGGCCCTGCGAAGCAGGTCTGGCCGCCACAATTGGCTGTTGCGGTGGATGAGGGAGATGGAAAAGAGTTGTTTTCGCTTGAGAACCAGTCGGCATTATTGCAGGTTTGGATAGAACTGGGGTGTCGTCTTCAACGCTACTGGCTGAAGTCGGTGAGGGAGCTGCGGCTGGTGTTAGACTCTCCAGTGACTTCGGAAGCTCAAGACCGTTATCAAGAATGTACGCTTTCAGCGTGGCTACCTCCCGCTCCAGCATGCGCTGACGACGAAGCATCTCAAATACTTTGGTCTCGACCTCGCGTTCGATTTGCTTTCTTCGATCTAGTTCGGCGAGCGCACGGTCCAACTTCATTTGCAGCAATTGTACGCCGATAAATCGCTCGCATGCCTCTTGCTCCGTGGCAAGAAGTGCACTATTCAGTACCATGCGTTCGGTTTGCCTTTGAGACGCTTCCGAGATCAGTGCGGACTGCAACTGATTCAAATGGAACAGAACTTTCTTTGGCAACTTGGCTGCGTTGAGATCTAGCGATGCAAGACGCTCTGTCAGTACCTTCGTAAAGTGCTGTCGCAGAGCGATGTGCTCCTGTGCGAGGTTGACAGGAATGATCGGGGCGGCATTGGGCGACTTTGCAAGGCTAATGTCACTACTGGATCCGCTGCCAACCTTACTCTGAGGAACTTGTTCCTCGAGAACCCGCAACCGCTCTCTTAGCGCAGCGTTCTCGTTCTGGACCAGTCGTAGCTCCTTATCCCTTTGGTCAAGCATGAACTTGAGATGAGCTCGGACGAAGCGCGCCTCTTCAGTCATCGGAATCGAGGTGATGGATGAGAAAGGAGAGGTAAGAAGAGGAGTTGGAGCGAGTGCTGTTGACTCTGTTGAAGATTCCGGTCCTGAAGTCAAGGCAGCCAAGGCTGAAGCAGGTCGAGGAGTTCGGCTCGTATCCGCTCCTATCACACGCTCAGGTAGGCCCTGCACAGCCCGAGAGACATCTTCATCGAGTCGCTCGCATTCCTGTTGTAGATTGGCGTCTGCTGCAACGGTTCCTCCCAGCCCTTCCCTCGTACTTGCATCAGCCGGTGGGGCAGATGAGGGCGCAATCGCTGTCGCCTGAACGGAGCGTGACAGGGTGTCAAGCTTCTGTCGCAGGACGACATTTAGCTTGTGCGCACGCATGAGAACGTCCTTCAGCGCCTTTTCACGTTCTCCCGATCGAAGACTGCCGTCACCGATGCTGTGCCGTCGAATGAGAGGCAAAAGCCCTTCTCCTGCTGCGGCGGATTCAGGTCCCTGATCTGTCTCGGAGCCTGCCTCATGACTGTCTGTGGCGCCGCCGTCATCGGCTTGGTGTTTCTGTTGCTGTTGTTGCTGATGGTGCTGGTGGAGCAGTCGAGCCGTAGCAGCGCGCTTGATCGCCTTGGCCGTGATTGTGCTGATCGTATTCGTGCCTGCACCATTAGCGACATCTGAGCCTGTACCGGTACCTGTGCCTGTGCCTGTGCTGCTGCTAAACGAGGTCCGGGATTTGAATGCCAGTGCAAACGAATCGAAGGCCTGCAGTGTGCTCTGAAGTTGAGCTTGAATGTCTCTTGGGCCTCCTGAAGTGGTCATTGGCGTGGTCAGGTGGGCTTGGCGGTTATCTATCAGCGTTTGTGGTGCTATTACGTGCTACCTGTATACGTCTGACTCACTGACTCATGACGGTGATACCGCAATGCGACAGCGAAGATAGTCTTGGATTTCAAATCACCCAAGTGAGAATACGCGGCCCGGTTAGCGAGTAGCACCAGTGTGAGTCGAGTCTGACCAGCGTCAATCAACTGTCACGTGAGGTATGTATCCTACGCAACTGAGCTCAAGCGGGGTTTCAAGTGCCTACAGCTGCTTTTACCGAATCAAAGCACCGTCCCAATGGCCTTGATTAGTTAGGATTAGAACCAGCATCCGCGTGGTGTCAAGCGACACTAACCAAACGCTCTAAAATGCTAGCATACACATCGTGTGACTTAAAACATTTATTATAACCCCACTCCACGCACCCAGCGCGTAGGCTCGGCTGCCGCGGAGCTGCGGAAGGACCCCCAATGTTCGCAAAGGACCCTTCCGGAGGAAGTGGTATGGGTAGAAAGATATGCACCCTGAGTAGAATTAGCTCGACCGGCGGGATTAGGTAGTATACAAGTCGACGCGCATCGGGAATGCGCAGCGTATGCGCCTAGTGTAGTATGGAAGATCTAGTCTTCGAGCTCGACAAAGTCGTCAGGATCATAGATGACTTTGATCTTGAGAGAGCAGCTGGGACACCTTGCGATGTCCTCACCAGAGCGGAGTTCGTCTAAGGTAATGACGAATTTGTCACCGCATGGGCAGGGGTAGAAGTAGGCCTGCTTTGCTGCGTCAAAGTCCATGTCCTCGATCTCAACATGGTCATAAATACCGTCACCTTCGGCCTCATTGATTACTGTCTGAGTCGTCGTCGCCATATCTGCACGAGATCCACCGCGCGGTCACGGCTGTTTCGTCGTGATTCGGACTGCGCTTGGTATAGTGTGTCCCTTTGGATAGTTTCTCTCCTTGCGGACCACCCGCGATATCCACTTTTCGAAACTTGGAAGTTGTGTGTTGAGCACGGAATTCGACCCACTCACCAGTCGTCACCAGTCGCCTTGAGCCTGCCTCAGTCACCACCGCGCCGTTCTTTACCACTCATCGCACTACCGGTCCGGACTCTCCTAGATGAGCGCTCATGCGGTCGGTCGTAGCACCGGCTCAGGCTCACGCTTGAGTGCACTACTACCCCTGCTGCTACTACTGCCTGGCTCGGCCTTGACACCTAGCTCAGACTTGACTTGAGCACGAGCCTGCTGCTCAGACGGCGAGGCTGACGGCGATGACACTGGAGACTGAGTGGCTTGACGCACAGGCCCCGAAGTTGAGACGAGCATGACACCTGAACCGGTTGAGGTCATCGAGGCCCTTCGCTCGAGAGGACTTGACGATGCCAACTTGGGCAATGCAGCACAGCCTGGGCAAGTGAACAGTGACTCATGAACAAGCTCATCACAGTCCAGGCAGAAAGATCGTTCGCAACCTGGACACACACAGACAACCGCATCTGCAGGTGGAATGAAGGTATTACATCCATAGCAAAGGATCCGCTTTGTCGCGTGTTCCTTGAGCTTGTCCTGATCCATCTTCATCAAGGTCAGGTCACCTGACTGTTCATTCTGGAGCTTCTGCTCAAGTTGGGCGTGTGCAACGAGCTTTTGCGTCTCTGGCGCAATATCATACGGAAGCGGAGGGAACAAATGATGATATGATCTCGCCAAACTCGATGAGTAGGCCAACATAAGCTGGCAAACCGAGCATGTACTGGGGACGGTGCATGACTTTGCACCGCAGCGCGGACACATATATCCGACATATGAAAGGATACCGTGGCACGCGCATGGAGTGGGAGACGTGCCTTGGATCTTGTCCGGGAAGCCCATCTGCAACCACTTTCTTGTCCGTGTCGTTGCACCAAGCTTCGGCAGTGCTGGAGGAGGCACATGTGCTTGCAACTGGAGCTCAAGATCCCTCGCAGACTGTACCACTCGATAAGTTCCTCGCGTCTTCTCAGCTAAGAACTTATAGATATATACCTCTGCATTGAATCCGACGACGCTACACCTAATCTCCTTTGACGCGAGTAGAGCAATGGATTCGAAGATATCGCCTGGATCAATTGTCGAAAGTGATGCAGTCACAACAAGGATTTCCTTATTGCCTTGAGGGGCGACGGCCACTAGCCTTTGTCCGGCAACCATGATCGCATTTTGGAGCGAGAAAACACCGCGGTGGCTGCTCGCCTCACGGAACTTAATGACATGTTCCTCAGGGTTGGATGAGATGTCTGAAATACGTTGAGCTTTGCCATCGTGCGCAAAGATAACGCCTAATTGTGAGACTGGATTCTGAGCAAAGAATTCGCGGATAAACGTCTCGATTGCGTCTTTGACGTGGACCAATCCGTAGGGATTCGTAGTGGTCTTGCCCGCGCCACCCTCTTCGTCGACCATCGACTCAGACATGTCGACGACTAGGGCTAGATTCCGCACGAGTCCTCGTTCGTATACCTGTGTGCGGTCGTCTGCCGTTGCGGTCTGGCCGTCAAGCTTTCGCTTGCGCTCGTACGAAGTGAGGAGCTCGTCATGTTGGAGCTTACCAAATTCGTCTAAGCGCAGTTTGTCCCAGGTCTTTTCGATCGCACCTTCCCAAGCATGGACCTCTACTCGATGCTTTCGTTCGTCTTCATCGAGCACACTTCGCACGACTTCAGTAGGGTCTACATCTTCGATGGCGCTGAGCGCCATGCTCGTGTTCGTAGCTGTGTTGGCTGACTCCATGTTGCGTGGGCGGGTGGGATTTCCGCGAAGCCCTGCGACAATTGGGGATCCTGTTCACAAACCCTCGCTGACGTGGGGGTAACGTTACAAGAAGGTTGCAATAACACTTGATATGCGTCAAAAGTGGTGCTGGAGTTGTTAAAAACGAGCCAAAACACACGATCGGGAAAGATCCGCTTCCTAGAGAGCTTGTCAGAGTGGTGCAATCTCCCAGATCCGATGCGTGCAAAGTGGTTATACCTTGTCGAATTATAGTATCGTGCTATCACACGAGCGTAAGTGTGGTTATTACGGTCGAACCTCGCGTCCCTCGCGAGAAATCCGATACCGGGAAAAGACGATTTCGAACTGACCAATCAGGCCGAGGTAGGGTGGTCTGAAAGGGCTGGGATACATGCAAGGCCATTACAGAGCTGAAAGAGTAAAGGAAAGTTGTCACGCAGGACGCAACAAAGTGACTTCGCACTTTTCCGTAGATCCATCCCATTCCCAATGTCCCTGTCTGAGAATTCGGTACTACTTCCAGCCGCTCGAAAGATTCTGAGACTCGACTGGAATGGGGGCTTACGAGGTTATTTCGCCGTATCGTGCTGTGTATGGAGTCGAAGTGATTGTGCCACTTGTTTCTAGGTCTAGTCGGCTTTGCACGCTCGATGACTAGCTCAACAGCGAAACCTTAGAGGTCGAGCCAATGCCTACAGATTAGCAGCGCCAGCGACATTCACAGCGGAATCAGTAGGCACTTGTTACAAAGAGGAATACGACACCTACTACAACCATATCTTGACATCGGATTGCTTGAATTTCGGAAAGCCGATACAGAAAGCCAATGGGGTATTTCGATTGCAGCGGTCTGACTTGCTGTATCTGAACAAGAGTAGAGGTAGGTGCCTATGGGCATCAGTGTTCAGAGTAAAACAAAACTCAGGAAAGCGCTAGATTCCGGCCTGGAACCGGTTCAGATTTCATGACAGCTCCACAGCTAGGCTCCCTGTCCCGCCACGACCCCCATAACCCAGAAGGCCGAGAGTCAGACAAATCCTGGTCGGAGCCAGATGAGAGTTAAGCCTGATACGGCTAAAATGAAGCCGAAACGTACAATTCTAACTGAGTGAAAACAGACCGTTGGGAGTGCGAATGGATGTGAAAGGGCAAATGTATAAATAGATATCAATAGTTTAACTCCGCTTACGCAGTTTGAATCTCGCATTGCCACGCCATATCCAGGATAAATCGCCCCTTTTCACTCGTCTCAGCTCGATGTCTCAGTTCAGCTCCAAGTTGTCAGTGGATCAGGTGGACGTGCGAGGCAAGCGCGTGCTGATCCGCGTTGATTTCAACGTCCCACTTGATAAGAATGGCCAGGTTCGGGACAGCAAGCGCATTTCTGCATCTATACCCACAATCAAGCACGTGCTTGAGCGTGGAGCCAAGGCAGTGATCCTCATGTCGCATCTGGGACGTCCCGACGGTCAGCCCAACAAGAAGTATTCGCTGGCACCCGTCGTGCCCGTCCTCTCCAAGCTCCTCAACCGGGATGTGATCTTCCTCAATGACTGTGTTGGTCCCGAGGTCGAGGCCGCTTGCGCTAACCCTGCCACTGGGTCAGTGATCCTCTTGGAGAACTTGCGATTCCACATCGAAGAGGAAGGCAAGGGTAAAGATGCGTCTGGCAACAAGATCAAAGCCAGCAAAGACGCGATTGCCAAGTTCCGCGCTTCGCTTTCCAAGCTAGGTGATGTCTACGTCTCTGATGCCTTCGGAACTGCTCACCGTGCTCACTCCAGTATGGTGGGTGTCAACTTGCCTATCCGTGCCGCTGGCTTCTTGATCAAGACGGAGCTCGATGCCTTCGCCAAGGCGTTGGATAAGCCTCAGCGCCCCTTCCTTGCCATCGTGGGTGGTGCCAAGGTCGAGGACAAGATCCAGCTGATCGAGAACCTTCTGGAGAAGTCTAATGAGATGATCATTGGTGGTGGTATGGCCTTCACTTTCAAGAAGGTCCTGACTGGCATGAACATTGGCAAGTCGCTGTATGATCCCAAGGGGGCGGAGCTCGTTCCCAAGATCATGGCCAAGGCCAAGGCGTTGAACGTCAAGATCCACCTCCCTGTTGACTGGATCACCGCAAACAAGATTGGAAACGACGCCAAGATCGGCTATGCCACTGAGAAGACTGGTATTCCAGCCGACGAAATGGGTCTCGACCATGGTCCCGAGACGGCTGCAAACTTCATGCAAGTCATCTTCCGTGCCAAGACCATCATCATGAACGGTCCTCCTGGTGTCTTTGAGTACTCGGCGTTCTCCACGGGCACTCAGCGTCTCCTGGAGTGCATCGCTGCTGCAACTCATTTCGGTGGTGCCGTTTCCATCCTTGGTGGTGGTGATTCGGCTTTCGCTGCAAAGAAGTTCCAGCTCAGCAAGTTCTTCACACACGTCTCAACGGGTGGTGGTGCTACTCTTGAGTTGCTCGAGGGTAAGCCCATGCCAGGTATCGCAGCGCTCTCTGGCACGAGCTCGTTGTAAGCTAGCCTGTATGGGCGTCAAACTGGCCCATATGCGAGGTTCTAACAATCAGGACGAGGCTGAGATGATAAAGTGAACTGTTAAGGAGGCTGGCATGTTCAACACTAGAATACAGATTAAATCAGCGTTAACCGGCGGGGATAAAAAGAGTCAATCCTTTTAATGGGATATATTGTGCTAAATGTACCCAAGTTAGGGGCAGGATCTGATTTTGTCTATTAGGACTGTTACTTCTTCTCAGAACTGCTCGTTGAGTTTGCGCCGTCGGGTCGCACGACGGTAGCCACCAAGGGGAGTTCGAGTGTCTTGCCTTCCTTTTCGGCTTGGAGACGGGCTGCTTCGAGCTCCTGGGGTAGTGATCGAATTGGTCCCGCGGGAAGTGGAGTGTTCATCAGTTTGCTGCGTTCGTAGTCCCTTCGCTTTCGGACTTCGCCACGGCAGTGCCACCAACCAGCAGCAAATGCGACGAAACCAGCTAGGGCGCCCGCAATAGTACTCTTGGGAAGTTGTTCTAGATGGGATAATCGAGGAAAAAGCAGACACAGATGCAAGATAACGTGAGCTCACCGATAGTACCAGGATCAGCCATGACCTGCTGTGAACACTACATCAGAGTGCATCGCGAGCCATCACGTACTCGTCCGAAGATACCAGCTTCCGCCAAAGATAAGGGCAGAAGAGGATCCCAGCAGGGCGCTGCGTTTGAAGCACACCGAGCCAAATGGGTTTAACATATTGCTAGAGCGTGGAGGAAGACCAGGAGCAAGTGGGAGAGGAATGAGAGAGGAACAAGGTTGGGAATCGAAGAGCTGATGGTTTGGGAGACCGTCATGCGAACCCTAAAGTTGGTCACAGGACGTAAGCCTTGCGAGAAAACGTTTTGAAGGCCCACTTACCGAACCGGATCGATCTTGAAAGCGTCCTCACCCAGCTGATCGATCAGCTGAGCATCTGTGAGCAAGGTCAGCTCAGGTAGTCGATGCGTAATGACAATGTTCTTGCCTTGCTCCTCGTCGGACACCTTGTCCGGGATATTTGAGTGCTTCGTGCGCAGCAGGCCCTTGATGTTACCGTCCATGGTTGTGCTGGTGTTCCTGTAAAAGGTTGCTTATCCAATCTCCGAGGGCCTGTCTCTGTGTGTTTGTGTTTTGGGTCGGGTTTTCTCGCTGCAGCTAGGGTGTAGAGAGGTTAGAGTATGACGACACGGGTTATCACAAGGAGATGAAATGATTGACTCGGTTAATTTCGCCCGGAACACAGTCTAGGCCGAGTTCTCGAGGTGCCGACACCGTAGTCCGAACAGGTTGAAATTCTCTTCCAGCACTGTGAGGTGAAACCGTACGCTCTGAGAGTGCTGGAGGTGACTCCCACGACCTGAGTTAGGACACATACCCGGAGCTATATACTGTCGACTCATGTGCCTGCACTCTTATCCGTACTCGTAGTGGTATGTACAAGTTACGACTCCGAACACAGAGCGCTTTGACTGGACTCGACCGAACCCTTGGCATCGAAGCAGGCCTCACTCGTCGAGGAGAGGGATGTAGCGCCTCATACACTCTCTTCAAGTCCTAACATCTCCCTTACGTCGGTCTTCGCCCGTAATTTCGTGCTCAGATGCGGATACATCCCCCTGACTCGGTGCTTGATGCAGGTAGTGTGGATTCACCTGAAGGAGGAAGACGACCTCGCTTGAGTGGTAAAGTAGAGGACTCGCACTGAAATAAAAATGCTACACCAACACAGACTCACCTGGCAGAGCTTCCCATGCCCCAGATCCGCGTTCCTACCCACCCCGCGCAGCGCGCCGCAGCCGCCCAGCCAGGCCTCTGGGGCGCTCCAAGATTCTTTCGAGATTCAAACCGAGCTTGGATAGGAGTGAAGTCGGTCTGAACTGGAGCGACGTGAACCGGAGTGGACTGGGCTCTGGGTGAAATCGAGCTAGGTACTCCGTGCACGCCTCATTCACGTATCGGTATCCTCGCGCACGGCTCGGCACGGCTCGGCACAGCGCGTGGAACAGCGTATGCACTCGCCCCTAGTCGTATCGATCGATCGATTGGGCTTGATAAGCGCTGTGGACTGCGGTGTGAGGCCACGGACGACGTCAATCGCTCGGCCAGGGCTTCACTGTACTGCCTATAGCCGGTAACCACCGCTGCTACCTCTGCATCGTTACCAAGGCCAGCACAACATGGACGGAGACCAAACCAACGATAGTAAGGATAGCCATTGGCAAGCACGGCTCGCCTCTGCAGATGCCTTCTCCACCAAGACAAGCTCGTTCGTGGCAATGGCCAAAGAACCACTCCTCGGAACCACTGAGAGTAACTATGAGCAGGGAGCAGACGATGAGAAACTCGTCATCGTCGAGGCGTCTGAGCCTCAAGCGTCTGCTGTGACTGACGACGGCGCTAACGAGCAATTCAACGCAGGTCTGGATCAACATGATGGCTCTGCTCATGCAGACCTGGAGGACAACTCTCGCTTGAGTACGGACACTGGAGCGGTGAAAGGACGCATTCGGAGAAAAACACGATTCGACAGAAAACTCACACCTGAGGAACGTGAGTGTCTAAAGAGACTCAACGAATTGGAGTCGTCCTCTCTTTCCTTGAGATGGGCAAATATTGACTGGCTTCCACACCGTTTGATGCACTTCTTGACCACGGGCCGATGGATGCGGGGTCATGGTGACCCCACAGACCACACACCAACGATCCAATGGGCGTACTTTCGTGAGGAGTTTCTTGACGGCTTCAAATTCATGCTCATGCGCGAGCTGGCCCTTGGCATCACGCTGATCTTGATCGCGCAGCTTTCGCATGCAGAAAGCTTTCGTGATGCACTGGGCATCCTGTCGGGTGGAGATAAGTCCTCTCTTACAATTATGCTGTATAGCGCTTCCAACTCCAAACCCTTCAGGAACAGTCTCTATAGTCTTCTTGCGCTCCCCTTTCTTTGGAGTACCATCCGGGGCATTATCGGATATAGAAGCGGAAGGGATGGAGTGGAGCAAGAGCAAGAACTCAACACCGCCCTGTCGAACCTCCGTCGAGAGATCAGTGATTTACCTACACGAACCGTTTGGAAGCATATCTGGCATGATGGGCTTAGATGGTACTTGCCACTCCATCCAAGATCTCATGACATCCGAGTGTTATCACGACGACTACGCTGGGACAGCCGCATCCCGCCTGTTGTTCGGCATAATATCCAGACCACCTTTATTGAGCTCTTTGAACGTGGGTACGGGTATACGAAGATTGCCGCAGGGACTGAAGTTGTGACAACGATGGATGCTTTGAATCGAAGGAGAAATGGGCCCCCTACAGCACTGGAGCTGAATGTATGGCTTGCATCGAGTGTCAAAAACGAATTTTCGCAAGGCCTTGTTGAGGGGCCGACCCAGTCTCCTCAAAAGGGACGCAGAGGCGCGGAGGAACCGAACGCACGGGGCGACAAGTTACGACTGCTCTCCAATGCGGAACCCCTCAGCGACTTTCCTCCAAACGATGATTATAATGGCAACTTTGACGATAACGAAGATGAAGTCTTTGCTGAGGAACCTGCGTCATTTGAGGCCAAGATGAAAAGGCGTGCACTACTGAACGTTCTGGCTTTCTCAGAGTGGCCGGAGCACCGCTTCCCCTCTGCTTCATTCCCGAAACGAATCACCTTGTTTGTGGGCTTTCTGTATGGGCGTTACTTGCGGTGGTGGATCGGTCTAGCACCCTCAAGAGCCGAGTCGCTGGCGTTTTGGTTCCTCAAAACCGCCACGCTGGTTTATGCTGGACTGTTTCTACGCACCTTCTATTTGGCAGTCAAAAGTTACATCAACTGTCCAGACAAGAGAGGAATGACATTTACTGGAGAAGCCTCCTGGGCTGGTAAATTCGACGAGGAATGTCTCGCGGCGACAATCTCCCAGTTCAATACTTTCCCTGGCCAATCCCCTGAGGTATTCCAAGAACTTTTGCCCAACTTTCATGTGAAGACGAGCGACTTCGCGCTGGATCTCTCGAACAAGGGACTAAATGGCAGATCAATTGCTAGAATCCTCAACATCTTTGCAGATTTCAACTATGTCATCACATCGCTCAACGTATCTCATAACGCGATCGGACAACTTGATGCCTCTCCTGGAGCTGTTAGTGAAACGGTCGAGTTTGGAAATGCTCTTGGAAGGCTCAAGAATCTTGTTTCCTTGGACCTTAGTTATAATTACATCGGCTCCGGAGATGCTACGAGTACCGATGGAACCAAGGCGATAGCTGCTGGAATTGAACAGCTGAGCCATCTGAGATATTTGAATTTGTCGGACAACAAGATCGGTGCCGCTGATGACTCCGCATCTGTCATGGGTACAATGGCCATGGGCAGAGCCATTGGCGCATTGAATCGCACCCTAGTGGACTTACGCCTTGGAAACAATCGCATTGGGACAAACACGGCAAATGTGTATGGTGTACAGGCGTTCGCGGAAGGGCTCGGCCAGCTCACATCGCTGATCTATCTCGATGTGCATGGGAACCGTCTCGGATTGTGGAGCAACTCTAACACAATCGACGCAAGTGAGAATCTTATGGAGGTCCTAGGACTTTTGACCAAACTCCGTTCTCTTGACATCAGCGGAAACGACCTAGGATCGGAGGCAAATGGTAAGATCGTCGAGGCCCTTTCTGGAGCCATCGCGAAATTACAATCACTAGAAGCACTCAATCTTGACGACAATAACCTCGGTGCACAGACTCCGAGCAACTCTCCAGCAATGGTAAGTCTTGGCAACGCCATTGGGCAACTGTCATCACTGAAATCCTTGAGTCTTGCCAAGAACAATTATGGCGACTACGATCGTACCAACCCTCAAGGTACTGCGGCGCTCGGTCGTGGCTTGAGCAATTTAACGTCCTTGGTATCCCTGAACTTGGCTAGGAATCAGCTAGGGAGCAGCGACGCCCAGAATCCTACAGGCACAGTTGAAATAGGTCGAGGACTCGGTCAACTTGGATCGACTCTGCTTGAGTTGGACTTGAGTGGCAATCGGCTTGGTAGTGGTGCTCTCGCAGGCCAACATCAAGGTATAGTCGCTCTGGCCGATGGGCTTCGCACGATGTCCAATTTACAAGTTCTTAACCTTGAAGACAACGAGCTTGGCATGGGTGGGACGACGAATGCAGAGGGTCTTCTTCAATTTTTGGAAGCCCTACCTAGCCTCACAAGGCTGAGATCTCTCCGCTTAGCGAGAAATAATATTGGCACAGGCCTCACAGACACTGATCATCCAGTTCTAACAGCATGGGAGCAAGCCCTGCAGCAGATGCCGGCGCTCTCGGATCTAACGATTCTTCCGAATCCACCATCCGATGCGGTAAGAGCCTCCTTCGTCAGAGCAGTGCGAGGACATCGAAATAAGCCACATTTTCCCTTCGTTCTCGCGTTCGAAAGTGATGTCGATCTTTATTTCGAGACCGTTCCAGTGACTCAATCATCTTTCAATTTCTCAAGCTTGTTAAGTCTGGATGGAACCCCTGCTTCCACCGCGATGATTGCTCGATTGATGAGTCGCCTCGCAGATTATCCTGTGGTCTCGCTTGACTTGTCCAACAACAACATCGGTGCAAACGATGAGAGCAATCCGAGCGAAACCATTGCACTTGCGGAGGGCCTCAAGAAACTGACACGGCTTATCTCCCTGAATCTTGCTCACAATCAAATCGGGGCGGGAGACACCTCGAGAGATCAAGGAACTGTTGCCCTCGGCAACAGCCTCAAAGAACTTCGCTCTTTAAAGCATCTCAACCTAGGACACAATGCGATCGCACGTGCTGACTGGAAATCAAGTTTGTCTCGCGGCGCGAGCTCCATAGCTCAAGGTATCGGCTCTCTCGTGACACTTGAAACTCTCGACCTCAGTTGGAACGAGATTGGACTCCTGGACTACGCCTATCCTCGTAACACATACGAATTCGCCGAAGCGATCGGGAACCTCCCAGTTCTGAAGGAGCTGTACCTGGGTAACAACGGAATTGGCTCCAGTGACAAGAGAAATCCCACCGGTACAAAAAAGCTCGGCGAATCAATCGGTAGGCTTCGCTCTCTCGTCACACTGAGCCTCGAAAACAATGCCATTGGAACCGATGCGGAGACGGAGAAGATAATCATAGACGGCATCGTCCGCTTGCCTTCTCTATGCTCTCTGGACGTCTCAGGCAATCAAATCTCAAGTGCAACATCGACACTCTTGCAATATCTTCCAAAAGTTAGAGTCTTCAATATCGCTGGAATCAAAAACATTTTGTGGACGGAGAGCGCTGATGCTATGACAAAAGTTTTGGCTCAACAGCTGCGCGCGGAGTGTGAGAACCGGGTATGCTTCGCAAAACCCATCCCGCGAACGAACCCCCAACAGATTTGTCCAGTTTCAACTCCATTCGCCCTCCGGTCTGTTCAGGACGCCTTGACTCGAGTTCAAGACAATAACTTTAACTCCCTAGCACCAGATGTGTTCATGGTTGGTATCAGCGCACTGCCAGTATCCAATGATCGAATGGAACGTGGCAGCAACCACCGGGTGATGTTAGACAACTCGGCGGTGCTAGGACTCTGCATTGGTGTGTTTATATCTCTTTTGTGTTTTATTATGTGGATCGCGCGTCGAAAACCATGGTGTCGTGCAAGGACTTAATGCAGCACTTCATGGGGATGTGATTAAGGATGTCTGCAGCGGAGAAGACGGCAGTGATGTCATGAAGCAGACAGATGCCAATGATCAGCTAAACTCCAGACAAGACGTTAAGATAACACAGCCGAGTCGGCGCTCCATAAATACCCAGTATGCTTGCTTGCTTGATTGATTGATTGATTGATTGCTTGCTTGCTTGCTTGCTTGCTTGCTTGCTTGCTTGCTTGCTTGCTTGCTTGCTTGCTTGCTTGCTTGCTTGCTTGCTTGCTTGCTTGCTTGCTTGCTTGCTTGCTTGCTTGCTTGCTT
>Ga0180217_1000215_pt1 | contig 112135 bp, 102 predicted proteins | sample eDN3rd37CBELigOP_FD_128521 | JGI IMG/M metagenome (GOLD analysis project Ga0180217, IMG submission 128521) | Enriched Organic Plus compost microbial communities from Emeryville, California, USA - eDNA 3rd pass 37_C BE-Lig OP (version 2) (version 2) ... | reverse complement strand
GGCAGACTCGGCTCGGGTGCCGGCCGCAGCGTGCCGACGATCGACCGGACGATGTGCAGGGCGTGCTCGTCGTCGTCGGCCAGGTGATCGACCACACCGGACCGGCGGGCGTGCACGTCGCCGCCGCCGAGCTCCTCGACCGTCACGACCTCACCCGTGGCGGCCTTCACCAGCGGTGGACCGCCCAGGAAGATCGTGCCCTGCTCCTTGACGATGACGGTCTCGTCGCTCATCGCCGGGACGTAGGCGCCACCGGCGGTGCACGATCCCATCACCGCAGCCACTTGCGGAATCCCCTGGGCCGACATGTTGGCCTGGTTGAAGAAGATCCGGCCGAAGTGCTCGCGGTCGGGGAACACCTCGTCCTGCATCGGCAGGAACGCGCCGCCGGAGTCCACCAGGTACACGCACGGCAGGTGGTTCTGCTGGGCCACGGTCTGCGCGCGCAGGTGCTTCTTGACCGTCATCGGGTAGTACGTGCCGCCCTTGACCGTCGCGTCGTTGGCGATCACGACACACAGTCGACCCTCGACGCGGCCGATCCCCGTGATGATGCCGGCGCTGGGCACCGCGTCGTCGTACATGCCGTTCGCGGCCAGCGGCGACAGCTCCAGGAACGGGGACCCGGGGTCCAGCAGCGCATCGACCCGATCGCGCGGCAGCATCTTGCCGCGTGCCACGTGGCGATCGCGGGCGGCCTGACCGCCGCCGGCGCGGGCGAGGGCCAGTCGTTCTCGCAATTGGGCAACTCTGTCTTCCACGGACACGACGGTAGCAGAAAAGTTAATGATCGTTAACCTCTGTTCGTCCGGCACCGCGCTGACGGCGTTAGGATGCGGCGGTGCCTTCCACCCCTCGACGTGAGCAGATCCTCGGCGCCGCCGCCCGACTGTTCGCCGAGCGCGGCTTCCACGGCGTGTCGGTCCACGACATCGGCGCGGCGTGCGGCATCTCCGGCCCGGCGATCTATCGGCACTTCGCCGGCAAGGACGACCTGCTGGATCAATCGCTGACGGCCATCAGCGAACGCCACGTCCAAGAGGCCACGGCCCGCATCGCGCAGCACGCCGATCCGGCCGAGGCGCTCGACTCCCTGATCAGCTGGCACATCGATTTCGCCCTGCGACACCCCGAGCTGATCGTGATCCAGGATCGCGAGTGGTCGAACCTGACCGACGACGCCCAGCGGCGGGTGCGCACCTTGCAACTGACCTACATCGACATCTGGGTCGACGTCTTGCGCCGACTACGCTCCGATCTGGAGCCGGCCGAGGCGCGGGCAGCGATCCAGGCGATGTTCGGCCTGTTGAACTCGACCCCGCACAGTGCGCGCATCAGCGAGGACCGGATGCGATCGCTGTTGGCCACGATGGCCCGGGCGGCCCTCCTGGGTAGCGCCTGAGTCAGCCGCGGGACACCGGGACCCGGAACCCCTTCGGTCGACTGACCGAGCGCCGACCGAACGAGTCGCTGTCGGCCAGGTCCCAGTCCTGGCGCCACGCGTCCGGTGTCGCGTCGTACAGCTCTCGTGGTTCGAGCCAGTCGTACAGATCGGCGTACGTGACGGTCACGTGATGGTCCAGCCGGCGGTGCAGGAGCCCCGGGTGCAGGTCGTCGAAGGAGTCCAGCCCCATCGAGGCGACGATCTGCTTGGCACTGGCCACCGTCTGGGCCTGGTAGTTCCTGACCCGGACCGACTTGTCGTCGACCCGGAGCGCGCGGGCCCGCCACGGGTCCTGGGTCGCCACGCCCACCGGACACCTGTTGGTGTGGCACGCCTGGGCCTGGATGCAGCCGAGCGCGAGCATCATGGCTCTGGCCGACATCGTGAAGTCGGCGCCCTGACAGATGCGCTTGACGATGTCGATGCCCGTGGCGACCTTGCCGCTGGCGCCGACCTTGACCCGGTGCCGCAGACCCGCGCCCGTGAGCGCGTTGTGGACGAAGATCAGCCCCTCGGTCAGCGGCGTGCCGACGTGGTCCTCGAACTCGACCGGGCCGGCGCCGGTGCCGCCTTCGGAGCCGTCGACGATGACGAAGTCCGGTCCGGCGTCCTCGTCGACCATCGCCTTGCAGATGCCGAGGAACTCGTGGCGCGATCCGACGCACAGCTTGATGCCGACCGGTTTGCCGGCACTGAGCTCGCGCAGGTGCTCGACGAACTGCACGAGCTCGCGTGGCGTCGAGAACGCATCGTGCGCCGGCGGGGACACGATGGTCTCGCCGATCTGGACTCCGCGCGCATCGGCCACCTCGGCGTTGACCTTCTCGCCTGGCAACAAGCCGCCCAACCCGGGCTTGGCGCCCTGCGACAGCTTGATCGAGATGGCCTTGACCTGATCCGACTGGGCTCGCTCCGCGAACTTCTCCGGATCGAATCGACCGTCGTGGGTGCGGCAGCCGAAGTAGGCCGAGCCCAGCTCCCAGATCAGGTCGCCCCCGGGGCGGCGGTGGTAGCTGCTGATGGCACCTTCGCCGGTGTCGTGCGCGAAGTCGCCCATCGCCGCGCCCGCGTTGAGCGCCTCGATGGCGTTGCCGGACAGCGAGCCGAAGCTCATCGCCGACACGTTGAGCAGCGCGATGTCGTACGGCTGGGTGCACCGTGGCCCACCCAACCTGACCTTGGGGATATCACCTGGAGCGCGCTTCGCCGTCAACGAGTGCGTGACGAACTCGTACCCGATCCGGTCGACGTCGCGTTGGGTGCCGAACGGCTCGGCCTCGGTGTCGCCCTTCGCTCGCGCGTAGACGATGTCACGGATCTCGCGGTCGAACGGCGCTCCGTCGGTGTTCGACTCGACGAAGTACTGCTGGATCTCGGGGCGGAGGAACTCGGCCAGGAACCGACCGTGCCCCAGCACCGGGTAGTTGCGCAAGATGCTGTGCTTGCGCTGCAACAGGTCGTGGGCGCCGACCAGACCGACGATCAGCACCGGCGACGCGGCCCACCACCAGCCGGAGTCGACGAGAACAGCAAGGGCACCGAGTGCGGCGCCGAGGGCGAGGATTCCGGCGATGACGAACCACCTGACCATGGCCCCATGATCCTCCGGTGACCAAGATTCGCAACCGTGGCGGTGTCGTCGGCCCTTCGGGGTTCAGGCGTCGCGCAGCGTGCGCCAGGACACCGCGGCCGCACCGAGCGTGATGACGATCGCCACGGCAGACGTCGTCTGGACCGCGAGGTCGAAGGCACGGTGTGCCGATTCGATGATCGCCTCGCCCGCCGCGTTCGGGTACCAAGCCGCCACGTCGAGCGTGCCACCGAGCGTCTCGAACGAGCCGTCACGCTCGCCCCACTGCGCGACGGCCGGGATCGTCAGGTGCGAGCGGTACATGGCAGTGAGGACCGCACCCAGGACTGCGGTGCCGAGGACGGCGCCGATCTCGTAGGCGGTCTCCGAGATCGCCGACGCCGCGCCCGCCTTCGACGCCGGGACGCTGCTGAGCATCAGGTCGTTCGTGATGGTCTCGGCCAGTCCGATGCCGATGCCCATCAGGGCGAAGGCGCCGCCGACCGACAGCACGGACGGCTGACCCACCAGCGTCATGACGGCGTACCCGACGGCCGACGCGGCGAAGCTGCCCGCCACCAGCACGCGCACCGGCAGGTAGTTCAGCAGGTGCACCGCGACGAAACCGCACACGACGGTGACGACCAGACCGGGCACGAGGACGAGCGCGGCATCCATCGCGGACAACCCGAGCACGAGCTGCAGCAGCTGCGCGCCGAGGAACAAGAATCCGGTCAACGCCATCAGGCTCAACAAGTTGGCGACGATCGCACCGGTGAAGACCGTGTTGCGGAACAGCGTCAGGTCGATCATCGGGTGCGTGCTGCGCTGCAGTCGACGCACCAGCGTCCAACCGGCGACGGCGGCCACCGCGAACGAGATCAACGTCGGGTCGTCCAGCCCGTGCTTGGCCAGGTTCTTGATCCCGAACACCGCCGGGAACATCGTGGCCATCGACAACCCGATGGCCGCGAGGTCGAGCGGACCGGGCTCGGGGTCCCGCGACTCGGGCAGCAAGCCGATCGCGAGCGGGACGAGCACCATCACGATCGGGACGTTGATCAAGAACACCGATCCCCACGCGAAGTGGCCGAGCAGCCATCCACCCAGGATTGGACCCAGCGCCGCGCCGCCGGAGAACATCGCGGCCCACGTCGCGATCGCGATGCGTCGATCGCGCGAGTCGGTGAAGACGTTGCGGATCAGCGACAGCGTGGACGGCATCAGCGTCGCACCGAACAGGCCCAGCAGCACACGGGCGGCGAGCAGCATCTCGGCCGAGGAGCTGAACGCGGCGAGCAGCGAGGCACCAGCGAAACCGACCGCACCCAGCAGGAGCAGCCTGCGGCGTCCGACCCGGTCGCCGATGCTGCCCATCGCGATGAGCAGACCGGCCAGCATGATCGCGTAGACGTCCACGATCCACAGCAGCTGCGTTCCGGTCGGCCGCAGATCGACGCTGATCGCGGGCAGCGCGAAGCTCAGCACCGTGTTGTCGACCGAGACCATCAGCACCGGCAGCATCAGCACGGCCAGGGCTGCCCACTCGCGCACCCCGGCACGCGTCGTCGACGACGTCAGCTCGATGCTCATGGCGACCTCCTCACGTGGTCTCCGGGCCCACCTGGTTTCTGGACAACCAGACAACTGTACCGTCTGGACGGTTCACTAGACCAGTCGGTCCAGTGTGACGTTCCCGACCACGGCGAGCCACTACGCTGTCGACATGGCAGCGGATCGCAGCACTCGCGACCGGTTGCTCGACGCGTTCGAGACGATCCTGGTCACCTCGGGTAGTCGCGCGGCGACGTTGGAGGCCGTCGCTGCGCAGGCCGAGGTGTCCAAGGGTGGGCTGCTCTACCACTTCGGCAGCAAGGACGAGCTCGTCGACGGCATGCTCGCCCGGCTGCTGGAGCAGGGGGCCGCGGACGTGCAGAAGATGCGCACCGCCAAGAAGGGGCCGGTCGACTTCTACCTGTCGACCTCGGTCGACTCCGGCAGCGACTTCGACCGCGCCCTCATCGCCGCCGGTCGCATCGCCCAGGAGAGCGACGACCGGGCACGCGAAGCACTGGCCGACCTGCGCGAAGGATGGTTCGCCGTGCTGCGTGAACACCTGGGCGACGAAGCACTGGCGCGCACGATCCAGCTCATCGGCGACGGGCTCTACTTCGACGACACGACGGGATTGCGCGACCGCCGCGCCTTGTCACACGTCCGCGACGTCCTGCGCCGTCTCGACGTGCTCTGACCCGGGGCTCAGCCCTTGCGCAGCTCCAGGAAGATGCTGGGGCCGAAGTCGTTCCTGGCCAGGCGCTTCTGCAGCCGCTTCTCGACCGCGAGCATCGTCTTGGTGGGCAACAGCTGCTTGAGCCGTTCACTGCGCAGGTTCGACACCGACAGCTTGTCGTGCAACCTCAGCCCCGCAGCGTCCAGCTGACCGACGACGGTGGCGATGTTGTGGTTGACGAAGGCGATCGCGTCAGGCTCGTCGGCCTCGACCGTGCGGATGCTGACCGGCTCGGTCGGCAGCTGCTTGCCCTGCTTCTTGAACTGACGCCGGTTCTTGAAGTGGCCGTAGTTGGCGACCTCGATGATCGCCGTCGCACCCGGCTTGAGCACGCGCGCGATCTCGGCGAACTCCGCGGTCGGGTCGGGCAGATGGTGCATGACGCGCACCATCGTGACCAGGTCGAGCGACTCGTCGTCGAACGCCAGGTCGTCGGCCTGCGTCCGCACCCGCTCGATGTCGGTGTCGGCCAGCAGCTTCGCCGCAGCGTCGAGCTGGGACTGGCTGGGCTCGGCCAGCGTCACGTGGTCGGCGTACTCGCGCAGCAACAGGCACAGCCGGCCGTATCCGCCTCCGATATCCGCGGCCCGACCGAAACGACAACCCGCCAGCAGTCGGCGGATCGCGATGCGTTCGGCCTCGTTCTCGTACTGTCGCTTGTCGAAGTACGTCGTGTAGTCGTAGCCGCGGTCGTACTGGTCGGCGACCTTCTTCTGAGGCTCGCCGGGCTGCGGTTCGGCGTTGTCGTCCGTCACGGCCGCAACCCTAACCGAACGTGCGTGGGCCGAAGACCGGCGATTGCTTCTTCATGCCGGCTTCGCGTGCGATCTTGGTGTTGGGCGACTTGAACATCAACGACTGCAGCTTGCGCTCTCGTCGCAACGCCCGCCGCTCGCTGCCTCGCGTGTTGCGGTAGATGAGCTGCTTGGTGGCCGCGACCGAGTCGGGGGAACGCTCCTTGATCTGCTCGACCAGCGCCAACGACTCGGCGAGCGGGTCGTCGCTGACACCCGTGGCCAGACCCAGCTCGACCGCCTGCTCACCCGAGACGATCTCACCGGTCATCGCCAACCGCTGGACGATGTCGACCGGCATGACGTCCAGGAACGGCACCGTCCCGCCCATGTCGGGCACCAGTCCCCACTTGGCCTCCAGGATCGACCACTGGGCGTCGGGGGTGGTGAACCGGAAATCAGCGCCTGCGACCAGCTGCAGACCACCGCCGAAGCAGTGGCCGTGGACCACGGCGATCACCGGAACCGGCAGGTCGCGCCACACGGTCGAGAACTTCTGGAACAGATTGGCCTTCCTCGGCCCGGCCAGGAAGAAGCGCGCGACGCGCTTCTTGTCCTTGAACGCCGACGCGAAGTCCAGTCCTGCGCAGAACGACCGCCCCTCGCCACGAAGGATCACCGCTCGAATCTGCTGGTCGTCCTTCAGGGACTCAGCGGCGGCAACGAGCTGCTCCACCATGTCCAGGTCGATCCCGTTCAATGACTCGGGCCGGTTGAGCGTCACGTACGCGACGCCGTCCTCGATCGCGGTCAGCACGTTCTGTTCTGCCATGCCAGCAGCGTACCTACCCGCCAGTACACCGACTCGCCCGCCGAACCCCAACGTGGCGACTGGCGCGCGTGTGGGGATTTGAACCCCAAGTTGTCTCGACGCCTCGGACGTCCAACACCCGATTCGCACATCGCTGAGACGACACGAACAGCCGGCAGCACCTGGGGCAGCACAGGGAGACTTACGAAGCCACCCCGACGCATGAAGATTGCGTCGAGGTCAGCGACCCTTGGGAGACTTGACCGGGAGCCACCGGATCGAAGGGCCTCGCTGCGGCCCATCCGGATCCTTGATCAAGACGTTGGCAGCGCGAAGCTCGTTGAGGACCTGGGTCGCCTGTTGGACATCGAGGTCGAACATATTTCGAATCGTCTTGTTGGTGATCCAGCCGTATTCCTTGAGATGAGCTTCGACTCGCGGGCGTGCCGAGTCTGCTCGGGCTCGGTGTTGAACCGCCGTCCCGAGGGCGGAAGCCACCGACGGTCGAAGTCGCCAGCGGATGCCCCTACGCGCATCGCCGTCTCGCTCGACCAGAGCGTCCGCGCCAGCCGCTAGTCCATCGAGCCTGTCCCGTGCTTCGACATCGCTGACCTGGAGCAGCCGCGACGCCTCAGCCAGCGTCAGCGTCGGCCGCTGGCACAGGTGAACCAACGAGAGCATCGCGTCGACGTTGTCGCGTAGCGCTCGCGGAAGGCTGGCCACGAAGCCGGCGAATGCTCGGTTCGGTGCACCACTGGTGAAGTAGACCTCGACCGAATATTCGTCAGCGCGAATCCCTGGCACTTGTTGTCCGACGCGGACCTGCTCTCGAAACATTCGGTCAATACCTCGCGAGGCGCGTTCAGCAAGTCCGAGCTGCTGCATCGCCGACATGAGCGTCGCGTTGCGCGGTGTCGATACCGTGCTGAGGAGGCGGTCCTCGGTCACACCGAACGGCAGTCCACCTGGTGACCAGACCCGAAGAGCGTTGGGCGAGTGATCGATCACGACGCGTTCGGGTCGTGAATAGTCGCGGTGAACCAGAGCATTTGTCACCGCTTCATCGACGGCAATCGGCGAGAAGTCCGGGAGCGCAATCTCCTGGCCTCCAGCCAATGCGATGTGGGCAACCTCTGGGTCGATCGTGGTACGCACCGAATCGAGCGCATGCGGCAAGAGAAGAACCAGCGGCTCCCGCAGCCGCCGTACGGAAGGTTCAGATCCCGCCGCAGGTCGCGTCAGCATGTCCAGCATGTCCTGCTCGGGCGGACAGAACAGGATCTCGCCAGCTATGAGCAACCGGTCTTCGCGATCGACGAGGTTGAGTGCACGCAACAGACTGCCGTCGTCGAGGTCCGCCATCTGGTTGCGCAGGTCTACGAGTTGTCCCAAGAGACGGCGCGCCTGCCTCATCGCGGCCGGTGCAACGTCTTGCCACGCTCGGTCCGACGGTCGCGCAGTCAAGTCTGGGTTCCGTCGTTCGTGCGCCAAAGCGCGGCGCGCGTCCTCAGTCAGCGGCGTACATGAGGTGCCGATGCGGCTGAGTGCCTTGCCCTTGCTGTCCGTCACGAGATCCAATCCCTCGGGAACGGTGATGACCAAGAGGCGAGCCTCAACGAACTGGATTTCCTCTATCGGCACGGTGAGTTGAGGTCTCGTGTTGCCGTAGATCCGCTGCCGGAGATCCGCAGGGTCGGCTTGTGTACCGATGAAAGCACCCTCGCCAGGGGTTCGGTCGTCGACTCCGAGAACGATTCGTCCACCGCGCGCGTTTGCGAAGCACACGACGGCGTCTACCAATTCCTCGATGAGCCGCGCCCTTGGATTGCCCGGCGCGCCACGACCCGTCACTGTGTGCGGATCACGTTTGAAGTCCAGGGTCTCGTTCTCAAGCGAAGCGGCGGTGGTCCCGTCAGCGATCAACTGCAGAGCGTCGCCTAGGGGATCAAGTTTCATACAGAGTTTCTAGCACAAACGCCATCCCATTTACGACAGAAACTTCCGAGAAACTCTCAGGTCGCATTCGGCTTGGCCAATCATCCGCACCTGCGCGCGCCCGTATGCAGAACGAAGTCCTCAGACTTAGGGTGCGCGAGGGGGACGCCGTCGCCGCGTTTCCGGAGCATCTCAACCGCACCGGTCGAGCGCGGCTCCTCCCAAGGTCCCGCAGCGGCATCTACCCGCCACTGAACGGTCCCGGACATGACGACGGGCCCTCACGACTTCTCGTCAGGGCCCGTTCACTGTCGGGTGCGCGAGGGGGGATTTGAACCCCCACGCCCTTGCGGACACTGCCACCTGAAGACAGCGCGTCTACCGTTCCGCCACTCGCGCGTGCGGTCACTGAGGACCGACGACAGATTCTAACAGGGCAGTCGGCGCATCAACCAATCCAGGGTCGACCGGCCCGGAGGCCCCCTCAGCATGGCTCGGCCCGATACGATCGATGCACGTACTTCAGGCACGGCAGTACGTCGTGCCGCGACGAGGAGAGGGGGCGACACCGGTGGCTGGAGTCCTGCAACGCTTCGAGCAACGACTGGAAGGTGTCGTCACGAACGCGTTCGCGCGCGCCTTCCGCAGTGCCGTGCAACCTGTGGAGATCGCTGCCGCCCTGCAGCGCGAGGTCGACAACTCGGCCCACGTGCTGTCGCGCGACCGGCGCCTCGTGCCCAACGACTTCACCGTCGAGCTGTCACCGGCCGACCACGAACGTCTCGCGCCGTTCGGCGGCACCCTCATCGAGGAGCTGGCCACGCTCGTCCAAGATCACGTCCACGACCAGCGGTACACGCTCGCCGGGCCCGTCAAGATCTCGTTCGTCGAGATGGCCGACCTGGGCACCGGCCGGTTCCGCGTGCGGTCCAAGACCAACGCCGCAGTGACGACCGCCGACGCGCAAGCTGCTGTGGCGGCGGCTCGTCGCAGCAACGTCCTGATCGAGGTCAACGGCCAGAGTCATCCCGTGCCGCTCGACGGCCTGGTGATCGGACGCGGGACCGACGTCGGGCTGCGCGTCGACGACCCGGGCATCTCCCGCCGTCACGCCGAGATAGCAGTCCATCGCAACGGCGGCGACACGTCGGTCACGGTCACCGACCTCGGCTCGACCAACGGAGTGGTGCTCAACGGACACCGGGTGCAGACCGGCGTCGTCGGCGACGGATCGGAGATCCGCCTGGGCAACACCGTCGTCATCGTTCGGATCAACGAGCAGGGGTGACATGTCCGAGCTGACCCTGACGTTGATCAAGCTCGCCTTCCTCGCGGTGTTGTGGATCTTCGTCCTGTCGGCGGTGTCGGTGATCCGCTCCGACATCTTCGGGACGAAGGCGCCCAGCGCGGCCAAGGCCAAGACCCCGCGCCCCGCACGCCAGCGCACCAGCAGTCCGCGCAAGAAGAAGCCGGCCCGAGGCACCCCGAGCATCCTGTACATCGTGTCGGGCGCAAACCAGGGACAGAGCGTTCCGCTGGGGGAGGGCCCGATCTTGCTGGGCCGCGGCACCGATGCCGCCATCCGCCTCGACGACGACTACGTGTCGACCCGACACGCACGCTTCGCGACCAATGGTGAGCAGTGGTTCGTCGAGGACCTCGGTTCGACCAACGGCACCTACATCGGCAGCCAGCGCGTGACCAGTCCCGTGCCGGTGGGCCTGGGCATCCAGGTGCGCCTGGGCAAGACGATCGTGGAGCTGCGCAAGTGACCGGCCAGCTGACCTACCGCTACGTCGCTCTCACCGACGTCGGTCTGCGCCGGACGAACAACGAGGACTCCGGCTACGCCAGCAGTCGACTGATCGCGATCGCCGACGGCATGGGCGGTGCCGCAGCCGGCGACCTGGCCTCCGCGACCACGATGAACACCCTGCGGACGCTGGACCGCGACCACGAGATCGACGCGTTGAGCGCCCTCGGCAGCACGATCGAGCTGGCCAACACGCGGCTGAGCAACCTGATCGCCGACGACCCGGCGGTCGAGGGGATGGGCACGACGGTCGAGGCCATGTTGTGGGACGGCGAGAAGCTGGCGTGGGCCCACCTGGGCGACTCGCGCAGCTACCGACTCCGTGACGGCGCACTGACCCAGATCAGCTCGGACCACACGTTCGTGCAGAGCCTGGTCGACGAGGGGCGGCTCACCGCCGAGGAAGCCCGCCACCACCCGCACAAGTCGCTGCTGCTGCGAGCCCTGCTCGGTCGTGACGACAACGCGGCGGACCTGACCTGGATCCAGCCGCAGGCCGGCGACCGCTACCTGTTGTGCAGCGACGGACTGTCCGACATGGTCACCGACGACGTGATCGAACGTTGCCTCGGCGCCGACTCGATCGACCTGGCGGCCACCGAGTTGATCCGCGCCGCTCTCGATGCCGGCGGGGTGGACAACGTGACCGTCGTGATCGCCGAGTTCGTGCCCAAGGACACCGAGGTCGACCCGACGCTGTCCTCGGCCGACGGGCGCCCCCAACTGGTCGGCGCCGCCGCCGAGCAGCCACGTCCCCCCACGGGCATGGCCGTCGACGCCGAACAGGACCCGGACGAAGGCATCGACGAGGAGGAGCTGCGCTACGCACCGCTGCCGCCCGCACAACGTCGATGGTTCAAGCGCACCCTGGTGGTCCTCGTCCTGCTCGCCCTGATCGGGGCAGGCGGATACGCGGGCTACCGCTGGACGCAGACCCAGTACTACGTCGGCGCCGAGGACGGCCACGTCGCGATCTACCGTGGCGTCGACCTCTCGTTGCCGTTCGTCTCGCTCAACACGGTCGTGGAGACGACCGAGATCGAGGTCGACTCCCTGCCGACGCTGACCCAGGAGCGCGTCAACGACGGGATCCCCAGCCGCGACCGCGCCGAGGCCGACGAGACGGTGGCCAATCTGCGCCAGACGGCCCGCAACCGCATGCAACCGACACCGACGCCCACCCCGACGCCTTCACCGGAGTCGACGGCGACGTCCGGTACCGACGACACCACCGCACAGAGTCGCTGATGTCCACGAGTACGCCTGGCTGGGTACCGCGCAAGCGCCGCGGAGCAGAGCTGTTCCTGATGACGATCGCGGTCACGATCGCGATCTTCGCCTACGTCTCGGTCGGACTCGGCACCAGCGGAACCGTCCCTGCCGGGGCGTTCAAGCTCGCCGCAGCGGTCGTCGTGGTCGCGTTCGCCACGACGTTCGTCGTGCGCAAGCTGGCGCCGTACGCCGATCCCGTGCTGCTGCCGTTGGTCGTGTGCCTCAACGGGTTGGGCCTGGCGATGATCTACCGGATCGACCAGGACTGCCCGAACTCGATCTTCTGCCTGGGCGGCAACTACGAGCCGCTGGCCAATGCGCAGCTGATGTGGACCGGGTTCGGGCTGGTGGCGTTCGTCGGTGTGCTGTTCGTCGTCACCGACCACCGGCTGCTGCAGCGGTTCACCTACCTGGCCGGACTGGCGGCGATCGTGCTTCTCGTCCTGCCGCTGCTGCCCGTGATCGGCGAGAACATCCGCGGCGCCCGCATCTGGATCAGCATCGGACCGTTCAGCTTCCAGCCGGGGGAGGCGGCCAAGATCTGCCTGGCGATCTTCTTCGCCGGCTACCTGGTCCGGCACAAGGACGCGCTCGCGTTGGCGGGCCGACGGATCCTCAACATCGACCTGCCGCGAGGCCGTGACCTCGGTCCGATCCTGGCGGGTTGGCTGATCAGCATCGGCATCCTGGTCTTCCAGCGAGACCTGGGATCCTCGCTGTTGTTCTTCGGCCTGTTCGTCGTGATGCTGTACATCGCGACCGAACGTCCCGGCTGGCTCGTGGTCGGTGGCGGCCTGTTCGTCGTCGGCGCGTACTTCGGCTACCTGCGTTTCGGTCACGTACGCACCCGGTTCGACGCGTGGTTGGACCCGTTCGGTGATCCCGACGCGAACAGCCAGCTGATCAGCTCGCTGTACGGCTTGGCGCACGGCGGACTGCTCGGGCGCGGTCTGGGACAGGGCAGCCCGGAGCTGACCCCGTTCTCGTTCTCGGACTTCATCATCGGGTCGATGGGTGAGGAGCTGGGCCTGGCCGGGTTGATGGCGATCTTGTTGATCTACGGCCTGATCGTCGAACGCGGTCTGCGGATCGCGTTGACGTGTCGCGACGCGTTCGGCAAGCTGCTGGCCGCCGGTCTGGCCGTCTCGTTCGCGCTCCAGGTGTTCGTCGTGGTCGGCGGCGTGACCCGTCTCATCCCGCTGACCGGTCTGACCACGCCGTTCCTGGCCCAAGGTGGTTCATCGATCGTGATGAACTGGGCAGTCATGGCGTTGCTGCTGCGCATCAGCGACCAGACGCGCCGCCCGGCCCCCGAGGTGTCGACGATCCAGAGCGATGAGGAGACACAGGTGGTGAAGCTCGGATGAACAAGCCGATCCGCAATCTGGCCGTCGCGTGCCTGGTGCTGTTCCTCGCGCTGCTGGTCAACGTGAACTACGTCCAGTTCGTCCAGGCCGACGACTTGAACTCCAAGGAAGGCAATCGGCGGGTCAACGACGAGCAGTTCTCTCGTGACCGGGGGCCGATCCTGGTGGCTGGCGAGCCGATCGCCCTGAGCGTGAACAGCGACGACCAGTACAAGTACCAGCGCACCTACCCCAAGGGCGAGCTGTACGCGCACGTCACGGGCTACTTCTCCTACGACTACGGGCGCGGACCGATCGACGGGAACGGCGACGGACCGGTCGAGTACGCCGAGAACGCCGTGCTGTCCGGCAGCGACGACCGGTTGTTCGTCAACCGGGTCGTCGACCTGTTGTCGAACAAGCAGCATGCCGGCGGCTCGGTCGAGCTCACGCTGGATCCGTTGGCGCAGAAGACTGCAGCCGAGGGCTTGGCCGCATTGGGCAAGAAGACCACGGGCGCCGTGGCGGCGATCAACCCGCAGACCGGTGAGATCCTGGCGATGGTCAGCCAGCCGTCGTACGACCCCAACCAGCTGGCCAGCCATGACTTCGCCGCAGTTCGCGAGGCGATCACGGCGTTGAACGACGACGAGGACAAGCCACTGCTCAACCGGGCGACGCAGCAGATCCTGCCTCCGGGGTCGACGTTCAAGCTCGTGACGGCCGCGGCCGCACTCGAGAACGACGTCGTCGACGGTCCAGGCGATGAGGTCAAGGGCGGGCGAAGCCTGTCGTTCCCGGGCATGACCTACCAGCTGGTCAACGAGAACGGCAGCAGCTGTGGCGGCGACCCGATCAGCTTCACCCGGGCGCTGAGTGTCTCGTGTAACGTCTCGTTCGGTGACCTGGCCGGCAAGATCGGCCAGGACGACCTCGCCGAGCAGGCCGCCAAGTTCGGCTTCGGAGCCGATCTGTTGGCCGGTCTGCCGTACAACGCCAGCCACTTCACGCTCGACGACGAGCAGCTCGAACCCAACCTGCTGGCGCAGTCGGGCATCGGCCAGTACAACGTCGCCGCCACGCCGCTGCAGATGGCGGTGGTCGCCGGCGGTATCGCCAATCACGGCGAGGTCATGGTGCCCTACCTGATCAAGACGGTCAGGTCACCCAGCTACACGGTGCTCGAGCAGGCCGAGCCCAAGACCTTCAGCCAGGCCATGAGCCGCCACAACGCCGACATCCTTCGCGACATGATGGTCGACGTGGTGCGCAGCGGTACTGCGACGTCGGCGCGGATCAACGGTGTCGAGGTCGGCGGCAAGACCGGTACGGCGCAGTCCACCCAGGACCGTCCGCCGTACGCGTGGTTCGTCGCCTTCGCTCCGGCCGACGACCCGGCCGTCGCCGTCGCGGTCGTCATCGAGTCCAGCGACACCGCCCGCAACGAGATCGCCGGCGGGCGCCTGGCCGGGCCGATCGCCAAGTCCGTCATGGAAGCGGTGCTGAGCCGATGACCGTGCCATCCACGTACGATCCCCACCCCGAATCTGGGAGACTGCCATCATGACCGAATCAGACGGCGCGATCCGCCTGGGTGACCGTTACGAGCTGGGCGGCTTGCTGGGCCGCGGTGGCATGGCCGACGTCCGTGTCGCCCGCGACCTGCGACTGGGCCGCACCGTGGCGATCAAGACGCTGCGCGCGGACCTCGCCGCGGACGAGACGTTCCAGGCGCGGTTCCGGCGCGAGGCACAGTCGGCCGCAGCGTTGAACCATCCGTCCATCGTGGCGGTCTACGACACCGGCGAAGGCGTCAACGAGCACGGCGTCTCAGTGCCGTACATCGTCATGGAGTACGTCGAGGGCCAGACGTTGCGCGACATCCTGCGCGGTGCGGAGACCGGCCGCAAGATCCTGCCCGAGCGTGCGCTGTCGATCGTGGCCGACGTCCTCAGTGCGCTGGACTACAGCCATCGTTCGGGCATCGTCCACCGCGACATCAAGCCGGCCAACGTCATGGTCACGCCGTCGGGCCAGGTCAAGGTGATGGACTTCGGGATCGCCCGCGCGATCGCGGACACGTCCTCCGCGATGACGCAGACCGCCGCGGTCATCGGAACGGCACAGTACTTGTCGCCGGAGCAGGCCCGCGGCGAGGCGGTCGACGCCCGCAGCGACATCTACTCGACCGGCTGCCTGCTGTACGAGCTGCTGACCGGGCGTCCGCCGTTCGTCGGCGACAGTCCTGTGTCGGTGGCCTACCAGCACGTGCGCGAAGAAGCGCGTCCGCCGTCCCAGCTCAACCCCGACGTGAACCAGTCGGTCGATCGCATCGTCGCACGCGCTCTGGCCAAGCGGGTCGACGACCGCTACCAGAGCGCTGCCGACATGCGCGACGACTTGCAGAAGGTGTTGTCGGGCGGGTCCGTCGCCGCGCCGCCGCAGCCCACCCTGGTCGGAGCCGCACCCACGGCGGTGACGCCGGCCGTGGCGGTGCCGCCCTCGGCCCCCGGCTCCCGGCGAGCCGAGCCCGAGGACGACGGTGGGCGCTGGTGGATCGGTGTGTTGATCGCGCTGCTGTTGCTCGGCGCCATCGTGGGAGGCATCTACCTGTTCACGACCAACGGCAAGGACGATCCCGTCATGGTCGCGGTTCCCGCGGTGGCGGGCAAGGAACAACAGGTGGCCGAGCGGTTGCTGACCGAAGCCGGCTTCCTGTTCCAGACCGAGGAGGTCGAGAGCGCCGACATCGAGGTCGGACTCGCGGTCGAGACCGATCCACCGGAGGGCAGCGACGCCGAACAGGGCAGTACCGTCACGCTGTACATCAGCAGCGGCCCCCAGGAAGTCGCGATCCCGAACCTGAGCAACCTGACCTACGAGAACGCCAAGGAACGACTCGAGGCGCTGGGGTTCAAGGTCAAGAAGGACGAGGCCGACGGCAGTGCCGAGGCCGGGCGCGTCCTGAACACCGACCCGCCCGCCGGCAACAAGCTGGCCGTCGGCGAGACCGTCACGGTGATCGTCTCGCGTGGTGAGGTGACGGTGCCGAACGTCGTCGGCATGAGTCTGGCCGATGCCAAGAAGACGCTCACCGACGCCGGCCTCGAGGTCACCAGCTCAGAAGCGAACGACCCCGTCGTTCCCGCCGGCAGAGTCGTCTCGCAGAGCGTCAATCAGGGCCAGCGAGTCCCGACGGGGACCACGATCGCCCTGGTCGTCTCGACCGGACCGCCCACCCCGCCGCCCGGAGACGGCGATGCCGACGCCGATGCCGACGGCGGACCGTGACACGTCAGTCGACGTCGGTGACGGTGGCGTGACGTAGCGTCACGGTTCCTGCGTACGCAGGGACCGTGATGTCGGTCAGGCTGGTCATCTCCAGACCGAGCCCGTAGCGCCGGCTGTAGTCGGCGTAGGTGACCGTCTGGGGATTGGCGTTCAAGGACGCCACCATGCCTGGGACGTCGCCGATCGCCTCGATGCGGTACGGCGGCGCGTAGGGCACGCCGTCCAGCAGCACCGTGTTGCCGACGCACTTGATGCCTGTCGTGGCGATCAGCCGTTGCCCCTGCAACGAGATGGCCTCGGCGCCTCCGGCCCACAGGGCGTTGACGTATGCCTGGATGTCCTGCTCGTGCACGACGAGCAGGTTGGGGTCGACGTCGTCGTTGGTGCCGTCCCGGGGCGCATCGGTCAGCACGACCCGGACTCCCGGACCGGTCGCCTCGGTCAAGCCGACCACACCCTGCAGCTGGGCGGCGGTGGCCACCAGCTCGTCGATGGCATCGGTCGAGACAGCCGTCGACAGCTGGTCGATGTCGGTGCGCAGGTCACGTGCCTGCGCGCGCAGGCTCTCGACCTGGCGGTTGCGCTCGTTCAACAACGACGAGACGTCGCCTCCCGTCGGTCGCAGATCGGCGCCGTCGGCGTTGACCGACGCCGTGACGAACAAGAAGCCGGTCGCGGCGGCCAGCAGCATGACCGGCACCGGCCACCGTTGCTGGGCATGCGCTCCGCCCGAGGCGCGCCCGTCACCCTTGCCGACCATACGACTAGGCTAATCGCGTTCACGTCGCGCATCGCACGACTCGACGAGAGAAGGAAGTGACACCCCGATGGCCAGAGACACCAGCCCCAAGCCGCAGCGCATCGGCAACCGGTGGGCCGGCCCTGCCATGGCGATATCGGCCCTGGTCGGATTGGCCTACATCGTGGTGTTCTACGTGGTCAACGGCCAGGTCGACACGTACCCGTCGTGGTTGCAGTGGTACCAGGACCTGGGCAACTGGAACCTGGTCATCGGCATGGGCTTCATCGTGGCGGCGTTCGGGTTCGCCATGAAGTGGGAGTGAATCACATGCGTGTAGTTATCCACCCGTGTGGATGAACCTGTGCACAACCCCGAGGTGAGAACTCAGGTGAGAGCTGCGGTGCGCCACACGACGGCGACGATCGAACCGATCACGAGCACCGCCAACGCCACGAGCTGAGCCACCTGGCGGCGTTCGCGCGGAGCGTAGGCGACCGCGACCGCGTAGATGAGGCCCGCGACGAAACCGCCCAGGTGTCCCTGCCAGCTGACGCCGCCGCGCAGGCTCAGCACCGCGTTGATCGCCAGCAGCGCCAGCAGCGTCCGGACGTCCTGTCCGGCGCGCAGCAGCAGGACGAAGGCGATCGCGAACAACCCGAAGATCGCTCCCGACGCGCCGACGGTCATCACGTTGGCGGGGGTCAGGACGTAGACGAACGCCGAGGCCACCAACGCCGTCACCAGGTAGACGGTCAGGAACCGCCACGTGCCCAGGGCACGTTCGATGAACGGACCGAACCAGTACAGCGCCAGCATGTTGAAGCCCAGGTGGATCAGGTCGTTGTGCAAGAACGCGGCAGTGATCAACCGCCAGTACGCGCCGTCGGCGACACCGGTCAGGATCTGGCCGTCGTGCGTGCCGGCCGTGGCCCCGAGCATGGCGCCTTCGCGGAAGACCGCTCCGTCGTCGTCACCGGTGACCAGCTGCAGCAGGAACACCAGCAGATTCAGGCCGATCAGCGACATCGTGACGATGCCCGGCCGTGACTGGACGGCACCACCGGCCGCCGTCCGCGGCTGCCGGATGCTGGCTGCTCCGGCCTTGACGCACTCGGGGCACTGGAAGCCGACGGACGCGTCGTTCATGCACTGCGGGCAGATGGGGCGCTCGCAGCGCTGGCACGAGATGTACGCCTCGCGCTCGGCGTGCCGGTGACAGCGTTGTCCCGGCGCTGGGTGGGTCATGCCCGCGAGATCGTCACCGATTCGAGGACGACCGGCTCCAGCGGACGATCGAACCGGTCGGTCGCGACGGCGCCGATCGCGTCGACGACCCGCTTGCTGGCCTCGTCGACGACCTCACCGAAGATCGTGTGCTTGCGGTTCAGCCACGCGGTCGGAACCAACGTGATGAAGAACTGCGAGCCGTTGGTTCCCGGCCCGGCGTTGGCCATCGCCAGCAGGTAGGGCCGATCGAACTGCAGATCGGGGTGGAACTCGTCCTTGAACTCATAACCCGGTCCGCCGCGACCGTCGCCGAGCGGATCGCCGCCTTGAAGCATGAAGTCGGCGATGATGCGGTGGAAGACCAGACCGTCGTAGAACGGGCGCGTGGTCGGCTGGCCGGTCTCGACGTCGCGGAACTCCTTGGTGCCCTCGGCCAGGCCGATGAAGTTCGCGACCGTCTCGGGTGCGTGGTCGGGGAACAGCTCGATGACGATCGTGCCGTGGTTGGTCGTCAGGGTGGCAGTTGTGCTGGGCACAGCGTTCCTTCCAGGGAGTCGGGGGGACGGTTCCATGATCCCACGCCACCCCAGCGCTTCCTCACCACCACTCCCGCCGTTACCGTGTCGGACATGTCTCATCGCAAGAAGCTGCTGCTGCTCGTCCTGGCCATCGCCGTCGTCGTCGGATTCCGCAAGGCGACTGCGGACAAGGGCGGAACCTTCGACCCGAATCACCCGGAGCGCTCCTGATGTCGGTCTCGGTGGAACGCACCGATGAGGACATCGCAGTCCTGACGTTCTCGTCCCCGCCGCTGAACCTGTACTCGCTGGAGCTGCACGACGCGTTCGACCGCGCCCTCGACAAGATCACGGCCGATCTGCCGCGGGCCGTGCTGATCCGTGCCGATGGCCGCGTCGTGTCCGGTGGTGTGGACGTCTCGCAGTTCTACGCCCGCAAGACGAAGCCCGACACCAAGGACCTGTACGACCGGATGATCGAGCTGCCCGACCGGGTCGCCGCGCTGGACGTGCCCACGTTCTTCGCCGCACACGCGCTGACGTTGACGTGGGCGTTCGAGGTCGCCGTCGCGTGCGACGTGATCCTGGCCTCCGAGCGAGCCACGTTCGGACTGGTCGAGCGGGTCATCGGCTTGACGCCGACGATGGGCGGCACCCAGCGTCTCGCGGCACGAGCCGGTGTGGGACGCGCGAAGGAGTTCGCCTTCACCGGCGCCACGTACGACGCGGCCACGCTCGAACGCTGGAACGTGGTCAATCGCGTCCTGCCGGTCGACGGATTCGACGACGCCGTGCTCGAGGTCGTCCGTCAGATCGCCTCCGGCCCGACGAAGGCCTTCGGTGCCGCCAAGCAGATCCTGCGTCACTTCGAGGCCGGCGGCGTCCCGGAGGCCAACGCGCACACGACGAGCATCGCCTCGGAGCTGTTCGACACCGCGGACCTGCAGAACGGCATGGTCTCGTTCCTGCAGGACGGTCCCGGCAAGGCCGAGTTCAGCGGTCGGTAGCGTCCCCGACCGGCGAGTCCGCCCCACGCTCGGCACGCTCGATCGCGTGGGAGGCTCGGCGCTCGGCCCAGAAGCTGACGATCGGGATCGTGGCCAGCAGCGCCGTCGAGATCAGGAACCACGGCTCCCAGCGGTGGTGGCGGGCCAGCACCACGATCAGCACGACCAGCACCATGAACATCCAGCCGTGCGCGAGGTCGACGGCGGTGATCAGTCCGTCGTTGCGGTTGAACCACGAGTCCGGCTCGGTCGTCTTCTGTCCGACGAACCCGGTGACGACGAGGATCAAGTTGATGCCGACGACCCAGGCCAGGACACGGTAGATCAGCGCGACGTTCTTCACTGCTTCAGGTTACCGGCCTGCTCGTACCACGTTGCTTGTCGGCCTGATCGGCGAGCATTCGCCACCACATGAACACCGAGAACGCCGCGAACACCCACCACTGCAGCGCGTACGCCAGGTTCTTCAGACCCACGGTCCACGAGACGTCGGGGTCAGGCGGTGCCACCAGCGTCGCTCCGTCCGGCGGCGGTGAACCGTCGGTCACGATGCCGTAGCCGGACCACAGCCGGTAGGGCAGCTCGTTCAGCAACGTCGCGACCGTGACCGACGTGGTCACCCGGTTCTCATCGAGTGGACCGGCACCGCTCACGCTCGGTTGGAGCGAGACCGTCAGCGTCAGGTCGCCGGCCGGCACGTCCGGCAGGTCACCGCCCTCGGCCTGCGACCCGCGAACCACCAGCAGCGCGGCGTCGGAGCCGTCGACCCAGAAGGGCGCCACGATCCACGCCCTGCCGTCCGTCGCAGGACCCACGACCCACAGCTGGTCGGCAGCGTCACCGAACCGTCCGGCCACCGTGACCGTGCGATTGCTCAGATCGGCCGGGAACGCCTCGCCGGCCGACCACACCTGGCCGATGTCGACCACGCCCTCGGTACGCGAGTGGTCGACCGCCTCGTCCTGACGCGACTCGTACACGCCCAACTGCCACAGGCCGCCGAGCGTGCACACCACGACGGCGACGGCCCAGAATGCGTGGAGCCCCAGCATCGCCGGGGTGAACCACGATCTGAGGCTCACGCCGTGAACGGAGTCAGATCGGGGTAGAGGGGGAAGCGTTCGGCCAGTGCCGCGGTGCGCTTGCGCAAACCCTCGACGTCGACGTCGCCGGGCTTGAGCGCCTCGGCGATGACGTCGGCGACCTCGGTGAACTCCTCGACGCCGAAACCGCGGGTGGCCAGGGCCGGCGTGCCGATGCGCAACCCTGAGGTGATCATCGGCGGACGCGGGTCGTTCGGCACGGCGTTGCGGTTGACCGTGATGCCTACCTCGTCGAGTCGATCCTCGGCCTGCTGGCCGTCGAGCTCGGAATTGCGCAGATCGACCAGGACCAGGTGCACGTCGGTGCCGCCGCTGAGCACCTGCACCCCGGCGGCCTTGGCGTCCTCGGCGGTCAATCGTTCGGCCAGGATCCGGGCGCCGTCGAGGGTGCGCTGCTGCCTGTCCTTGAACTCCGGCTGCAGTGCCATCTTGAACGCCACGGCCTTGGCGGCGATGACGTGCTCGAGGGGTCCGCCCTGCTGGCCGGGGAAGACTGCGGACTGCAGCTTCTTGACCATCTCGGGGTCGTTCGACAAGATCGCGCCTCCGCGCGGACCGCCGAGGGTCTTGTGGGTCGTGGTGGACACGACGTGCGCGTGCGGCAGCGGACTGGGGTGCAGGCCGGCCGCGACGAGACCGGCGAAGTGCGCCATGTCGACCCACAGCAGCGCACCCACCTCGTCGGCGATCGCGCGGAACGCGGCGAAGTCGAGCTGGCGTGGGTAGGCCGACCAACCGGCGATGATGACCTTCGGGGAGTGCTCGCGCGCCAGGGCGGCGACCTCGTCCATGTCGACCAGACCGTTGTCGTCGACGTGGTACGGCACGATCTGGTACAGCCGGCCGGAGAAGTTGATCTTCATGCCGTGGGTCAGGTGGCCGCCGTTGGCCAGGTCCAGACCCATGACGACGTCACCGGGGCGAGCGATCGCGTGCAGCACCGCGGCATTGGCGGTGGCGCCGGAGTGGGGTTGGACGTTGGCGTACTCGGCGCCGAACAGCTCCTTGAGTCGGTCGATCGCGATCTGCTCGACCTGGTCGACGACCTCGCAACCGCCGTAGTACCGCTTGCCGGGATAGCCCTCGGCGTACTTGTTGGTCAGCACCGTGCCCATCGCCTCGAGCGCAGCGACCGGGGCGAAGTTCTCCGAGGCGATCATCTCGAGCGTGGTCTGCTGACGGCGCAGTTCGGCATCCAGCAGCCCTGCGATCTCGGGGTCGAAGCTGGCCAACGGCTGATCGTGAGTCATGGACTCAGACTATCGGTCGGCGATCTGCTGTCTTCCCAGCGGGATTGGCCCGGACTCGTCGGTGGGAATCTTCCCCCCGCCTCACCTGTTGAATGACTGACGTGAGCTCACCGTTGTTCGAACCTGTTCGTCTGGGTGCTGTCGAGCTACCCAATCGGATCCTGATGGCACCGCTGACTCGCATGCGAGCCACCGCGCCCGGCGACGTGCCGAACGACCTGATGCGCGACTACTACGTCCAGCGCGCCGCAGCGGGTCTGATCGTGTCGGAAGGCACCCAGATCTCGCCCGAGGGCAAGGGCTACATGGACACGCCCGGCATCCACTCGGCCGAGCAGGTCGCCGGCTGGCGTCGCATCACCGACGCGGTCCACGACGCGGGCGGGCGCATCGCGGCCCAGCTGTGGCACGTCGGACGCGTCTCGCACGAGTCGTTCCACGACGGGCGCCTGCCGCTGTCGGCCTCGGCCGGTCCGTACCGGAACCGCACGACCATCAAGGGTCCTGACGGCGGCCCGTTGCGCGTCAGCTGCCCGATACCGCGCGCGGCCACCACGGACGACATCGTCCGGACCATCGACGACTACCGTCGGGCGACCGTCAACGCGCGCGAAGCCGGATTCGACCTGGTCGAGATCCACGGCGCGCACGGCTACTTGTTGCACCAGTTCCTCAGCCCGGTCTCGAACCTGCGAGACGACGAGTACGGCGGACCGGTCCAGAACCGAGCCCGGCTGATGCTCCAGGTCCTCGACGCCGTGGTGGACGCGTGGTCCGCCGATCGGGTCGGCATCCGGTTGTCACCGGTCGGAGTCTTCAACGGTCTGGAGGCGCTCGACGAGGGCGCAGCCGAGGACGCGTTGTACGTCGCTGCGGAGCTGGCGCGCCGCGACGTGGCGTTCCTGCACCTGTCGGAGCCGGACTGGGTCGGCGGCCCGGCGCTCGACGACGACTACCGCACCCGCCTGAGGGCTGCGTTCCCCGGCAGCATCATCGGCGCCGGTGCCTACACGACCGAGAAGGCCGAGAGGCTGATCCGTGCCGGGCTGATCGATGCCGCTGCGTTCGGTCGCGCGTTCATCGCCAACCCCGATCTCCCGGCTCGTCTGCGCTCCGGTGCCGAGCTGAACCCGCCGAACCCCAAGACGTTCTACGGCGGGGGCGCCGAGGGGTACGTCGACTATCCGACCATGTCGATGGCACGCTGAGGCCATGAGCACAGTCGCCGTGGCCGGCGGTACCGGCGTCGTCGGTCGTCACGTCGTCGAGGTCGCGCAGGCGCGCGGTCACGACGTCCGGGTGCTGACGCGTTCGACGGGCGTCGACCTGACCACGGGTAACGGACTGGACCTGACCGGGGTCGACGCGGTCGTGGACGTCACGAGTGTCAAGACCACCAGCAGACGGGCCGCCGAGGAGTTCTTCGGCAGCGTGACCCGCCACCTGCTCGCGGCGGGGAAGTCGGCCGGCGTGCGCCACCACGTCGCGCTGTCGATCGTCGGCATCGACGACGTGCCGTACGGCTACTACCAGGGCAAGCAGGAGCAGGAACGGATCATCACCGGCAGCGACGTGCCGTGGTCGATCCTGCGCGCCACCCAGTTCCACGAGTTCTCCGAGCAGGCGCTGGGGTTCGTCACGCTGGGCAAGCTGTCGCTCGTGCCCACGATGCTGAGCCAACCCGTCGCGGCCGTCGAGGTCGCCGAGAAGCTGGTCGACCTGGTCGAGTCCGGACCCACCGGACGAGCTCCCGACTTCGGTGGGCCCGAACGGTTGCAGATGGTCGACATGGCCCGTCGGGTCAACCAGCGGCGCGGACTCGGGCGGCGCGTGATCGCCCTGCCCGTGCCCGGCGCGACGGGACGCGGGATGCGTTCAGGTGCGCTGTGCACGACCGATGGCCAGACCGGTCGTCAGACGTTCGCCGACTGGCTCGCTCGCTGAGCTCTTCCACCTGAGACAGGCCGACGCCCCGGCCGACCGAAGTCGGACCGGGGCGCCAGGTGGTGGATCGATCAGCGGTGCAGATCGAACCGGTCGAGCTCCATGACCTTGGTCCAGGCGGCAGCGAACTGCTCGACGAAGCGCTGGTTGCCATCGGCAGAGCCGTACACCTCGGCCAGCGCGCGCAGCTCGGAGTTCGAGCCGAACACCAGGTCGACGCGGCTGCCGGTGTACTTGACCTCGCCCGTGGCGCGGTCGCGACCCTCGAACGTGATCGACGCGTCGTTGGTCGGCTTCCACTCGATGCCCATGTCGAGGATGTTGACGAAGAAGTCGTTCGTCAGCTGTCCGACACGGTCGGTCAGCACACCCAGCGACGAGCCGTCGTAGTTGGCACCCAGCACTCGCAGACCGCCGACCAGCACCGTCATCTCCGGCGCCGTCAGGTTCAGCAGCTGGGCCTTGTCGACCAGGCGGTACTCCGCCGGGATCTCGCTCTTGCCCTCGTAGTTGCGGAAGCCGTCGGCACGCGGCTCGAGGTAGCCGAACGACTCGACGTCGGTCTGCTCCTGCGTGGCGTCGACGCGTCCCGGCGTGAACCCGACCGCGATCGGCGTCCCGGCATCGGCGGCGGCCTTCTCCACCGCTGCCGTTCCGGCCAGCACGATCAGGTCGGCCAACGAGACCTTGCGGTCGCTCTCGGCGTTGAAGTCGTCGGCGATCTTCTGCAGTGCCGGCAGGACGATCGCCAGCTGCGCCGGATTGTTGACCGCCCAGTTGTTCTGCGGCGCCAGGTTGATCCGCGCACCGTTGGCGCCACCGCGCTTGTCGCTGCCACGGAACGACGCGGCCGAGGCCCAGGCCGTCGTGATCAGCTGGGACACGGTCAGCTCCGAGGCCAGCACACGCTGCTTGAGCGTCGCGATGTCGTCGGCGTTGATCAGCTCACCCTCGCGCTCGGGCAGCGGGTCCTGCCAGAGCAGGTCCTCCTCGGGGATCTCCGGACCCAGGTAGCGGGACTTGGGTCCCATGTCGCGGTGTGTCAGCTTGAACCAGGCGCGAGCGAACGCATCGGCGAACTCGTCGGGATTGTCGCGGAAGCGCAGCGAGATCGGCCCGTAGATCGGGTCGAACCGCAACGCCAGGTCCGACGTCAACATGCGAGGTGCCTTGCGCTTGGACGGGTCGTGCGCGTACGGCACCATGTCCTCGCCCGCACCATTCGCAGGACGCCACTGCTTGGCGCCCGCCGGCGACTCCTCCAGCTCCCACTCGTAGGCGTACAGGATGTGGAAGAACTCGCCGTCCCAGCGGGTCGGGTGATACGTCCACGTGACCTCCAGACCTGAAGCGGTCTGGTCATCACCCTTGCCGGTGCCGTACTCGTTCTTCCAGCCCAGGCCCATCTGCTCCAGCGGAGCGGCTTCGGGCTCGGGGCCGACCAGGTCGGCCGGGCCCGCGCCGTGGGTCTTGCCGAACGTGTGACCGCCACCGATCAGCGCGACGGTCTCCTCGTCGTTCATGGCCATCCGGCCGAACGTCTCGCGGATGTCGATGGCCGACTTCAACGGGTCGGGCTCACCCTCGGGTCCCTCGGGATTGACGTAGATCAAGCCCATCTGGACCGCCGCCAGCGGTTCTTCCAGGTCGCGTTCACCGGTGTAGCGCGGCTGGCCACCCAGCTCGCCGCCGAGCCACTCGGTCTCGGGGCCCCAGTAGATGTCGTCGTCCGGTTCCCAGACGTCCTCGCGGCCGCCGGCGAAACCGAACGTCTTGAAGCCCATGTCCTCCATCGCGACGTTGCCGGCCAGGATCAGCAGGTCGGCCCAGGACAGCGCCTGGCCGTACTTCTTCTTCACCGGCCACAGCACGCGGCGCGGCTTGTCGAGGCCGACGTTGTCCGGCCAGCTGTTCAACGGGGCGAAGCGCTGCTGTCCGGTGCCGCCTCCGCCGCGACCGTCGTGCACGCGGTAGGTGCCGGCCGAGTGCCAGGCCATCCGCACCGCGGCGGGTCCGTAGTGGCCGAAGTCGGCGGGCCACCAGTCCTGCGAGTCACGCAGCACGGCGGCGATGTCGGCCTTGACGGCGTCCAGGTCCAGCGCGCTGAAGGCCGCTGCGTAGTCGAACTCCTCCTCGAGCGGGTTGGACAGTCGGCTGTTCTTGGCCAGCACCTTCAGGTTGAGGCGCTCGGGCCACCACGCGGAGGCGCTGCGGTGGGGTGCTTCGGTCGCGCCGTGCACGACGGGACAACCACCGGCCTCGGCCGCGTCGTTCACCTCGCCGATGACGGCGTTGGTGTCGTTCTTCTCGCTCATGTCCTTCTCCATCTTCTGGTCTGGTGCTTCGGGTCTGTCGTGGCTCATCGGGAACAGGAGGGGCAGGTGCCCCAGTAGATGACCTCGGCCTCGTCGATGACGTAGCCGTGGTCGTCGGAGGCGTGCAGGCACGGTGCCTGGCCGACCGCGCAGTCGACGTCGGCGATCGCGCCGCACCCCCGGCACACCACGTGGTGGTGGTTGTCGCCGAGGCGGTTCTCGTAGCGGGCGACCATTCCTTCGGGCTGGATGCGACGCAACAGCCCGGCAGCGGTCAACGTGTGCAGCGAGTCGTACACCGCTTGGTGGGACACGGTCGGTAGCACCGCGCGCGCCGCCTCGATGACGGTGTCGGTGTCGGCGTGCGGGTGGTCGGTGACGGCGCTCATCACGGCGAGCCGTGGTCGAGTGACGCGCAAGCCGGCGGTACGCAGCTGCGTATCGAAGTCCGGTGCGAGCGTCATGCCTCGACCGTATCGCGTTTTCCTGAATCATTCAAGAAAACTTGTTTCAGCCGTGAACTACATCAATGTGATTCTCCACAGGTCCTTCCACACCTGTGGGAACTGCGGGGTCAGCCCGCGATCAGTCGCACCGGAAGGTCAGGACCCCGTCACCGAGCGACTGCCCCTGCGCGTTCCAGGCACTTCCCGTCAGGACGTAGTCATCGGCTTGCTTCGACAGGGTCAGCGTTCCGCCGATGGAGCTGCCGAAGGCCACGAACTCGTCGGTCGACTGATACGGCCCCGTCGCCCCGATGTCGACGCGGAACTCCCCGTCGAGCTCGCCACCGGCGTCGCTGGCGTCGCCGTCGAAGTGACCCGTGACGTCGGTGCCGTTCTCCTGTGCCGGTCCGCTCAGGAGGATGTCACCACCTTCGTGAACCGCGCACATCGTCAACGTCACCGTGAACTCGCGGCCGTCCACCGACAACGCGGCCTCGTTCGTCTCGCCGTCTTGCGACTCGGCGGCTTGCGTCTCGGCCGTCTGCGGAGCAGCAGGTTCGGATTCACGCTCGTCACCGCCTGACGCGCAGGCGGACAGGCACAGCGCAGCGATCAGACCGAGAGCGGCGAGGGTGGGTCGGCTCATCCAGATGTCCTTACGTCAGAGGTCCCAGGACGGTAGGCGACGATGGTTTGAGCCGCCTTAAAGGCGCAATTAATGACTGCTATGGTGCGGCCGTGACGCCGTCTGCAGAGTTCGTCCTCCACTTCTCGGGTTCTGGCGTCCACGAGCTGGCCACGACAGCGCGAGGACGGCTGCAGCACACCGACGGCTCCGATCACGTCGATCGTGCTCGGCTGCACGCCACCGTGGCGGCGGCCACGGTCTTCACCGATCCGGCCGCGGCACAGCAGGCGGCGGCTGCCGCGGCCGAGGAAGCGCACCTGGCCGGCAGTTCGCCCGTCGCCCGAGCATGGGCGTTGACGGCCGCCTGCGTCGTCGACCTGTCCTGCGAAGCCACCCACGATCGGCTCGACATGACCCGCGAGGTGCTTCGGATCGCCCAGCAGGCCGGCGAGAGCGGGCCGGTGGAGGTCGCCTACTTCCTGCACCTGGCCGCACTGGCCGAGCTGGGCCGGATGAACGAGCTCGATCAGGCGCTCAGCCCCGTCGGACCGATCCTGCTGCATTTCCCTTCGATGACCGGCGGCCGACACGTGGCCTGGTTCCGGTGCCTGCAGGCGACCCTGGACGGACAGCTGCGACTCGCCGAGGAGCTGGCCGAGAAGGCCCTGGCGATTGCCCACGACAGCGCCGATCCCGACGCACTCAGCGTGTACATCGGTCAGCTGGCCATCATCCGATGGGCCCAGGGGCGGGTCGTCGAGCTCGAGCCGGCGTTCTTGCAGGCACGTCAGGACGCACCTCATGAGCCCATCTGGGCGGTGTCGCTGGCGTGGATGTGGTTGCGGCAGGGCCGTACGAGCGCAGCGCGTGCGCTCGTCAACTCCCTGCCTCCCGTGCCGGAGCTGCCCGTCGATCGCAACTGGCTCGCGACGGCATGCCTGCTGGCCGACGTGGCCAGCGAGCTGGGCCGGGTCGATCTGACCCAACAGCTCTACGACGCCCTGCTGCCGTTCGAGAGCCGCTTGGTCACGATCGGCCTGGGAGTGACCTGCTGGGGGACCGTCGCACGGTCGCTGGCGCTGGCGGCAGCCGCACGTGCGGACACCGAGGCGGCCATCGCCCACTATCGGACCGCGATCGAGGTCGCCGCCCGCAGCGGCGCGCATCCGTGGTTGGCCGAAGCGCAGTGGGAGCTGGCAGAGCTGCTCGCCCAGCACGCTCGTGCGGGTGATCACGACGAGGCGGTCGCCCTGGCCTCCGAGGCGCTGGCCACCGGTCGCGCCCTGCACCTGCACGGCATCGAGGCAGGAGCCTCGGTGGTGCTCGCTGCGCTCCAGGGCCCACAGCTGCCTGGAAGCTCCGCAGTGGTCGCGCCTGAGCTCGCACCAGGTTCTGCGGGCGGCGCCTCGTCTCGACCGGCGATCACGGTGTTCGACGGCTTCAGCGTCACCGGCATCGACGGGACCGTGGCCCGCTGGCAGTCGCGCAAGGCGCGGCAGCTGCTGAAGATCCTCGTCGCTCGACGTGGGACCTCGGTCAGCCGTGAAGCGCTCATGGACACGTTGTGGCCCGACGTGGAGCCCGAACGACTCATGAATCGGTTCTCCGTTGCCGTCACGGCCATTCGCAAGTCGTTCGATCCCGACAGTGCCCATCCGCGGGACGCCTTCGTGGAGCATCGCGACGGCTTGCTCCGGTTGCGGGTCGAGGCCCTGGACATCGACGTGGAGAGGTTCCTGTCCGATGCAAGGGCCTCCTTGGAGTCCGTAGGTCCCCCGGCTTCGAGGGTCGACCAGCTGGCGGCAGCGCTCGACCTCTACACCGGGGAGCCGTTGCTGGAGGAGCAAGAAGAGCTGTGGGCCACCGAGCTGCGTCGAGAAGCGCATCTGGCGTACTTCTCCGTCGCTCACACGCTGGCCGAGCTGCTGGCGCAGGTGGGGGACCACTTGTCACGGCTGGAGACGTACCGACGAATTCTCTCGCTCGATGAATTCGACCAGCGCGCCCACGAGGGGGTCATCGACGCACTGGAGCACCTGGGCTCGCACGGGCACGCGGAGGCGGCGCGCCGGGACTACCACGAGAAGATGGCAGCCCTCGGCGTGCCTTACAACTCCGCCATCTAGCCGTCGAGCGGCCTGCCGGCACGCAGTCGCGCGAGCGCGAGTGTCGCCGCGCCCAGCACGAGTGCTCCCAGCGCACTCCACATCAGCCACTCGGCGGCCGACGTCCCCACCTTCGGCAGTGCTGTCGCATCCACGCCGGTGCCACCGGCGTCCGACGTGTCCGGTGGTGTGCCGCCGGGGCCGTCATCGTCGTCGTCTCCACCGACCGGTCCGAGCGTGCCGACCTCGGTGGCGCCCAGATCGATGATGCCGATGATGCGAGGCACGTGTCGCTGATCGAGGTCAGGGGCGTAGCTCGGCGCGTCGCCGTCGCCGGCGTCGATGGCCGGGCTGCCGTTCATCAGCAGCCGTGTCGGTGTCGAACCACCGTTGTCGGCCAGTGCAGCCAGCTGCGGATCCACGTCGACGAGGTTCTGCGGGCCCGTCGAGCCGAGATGATCGCCGAGCGTCGCGTCCACGCCGTTCCACAAGCTGTGACTGCTGTGCAACGCCACCACCAGCCAGGGAGTCACGGATGAGTCGTGGGTGCCCGAGACGATGCTGTTGCGCACCGTCAGATCCATCGGGTCAGCAGGTCCGATGGCGGTGATCTGCGCCGTGGTGTTGTCGGCGATGGTGGACGACTCGATCGTCAGGGACGAGGGCTGGGCTCCTGCTGAGGTCAACACCGTGACCCCCGATCCTGCATTGTCGGTGATCGTGGAGTTGACCATGTGTACACTGCTGCCGGCAGCGGCCGCTACGACGCCGAGTCCGAGGTTGGCGCTACGGGCGACGGTCACGGCGTGGAGCTCGGCCACCGGGACCCGCTGCAGGACCAGACCGTCATACGCAGCGTCCAGGACGGCGACGTCGGTGACGCTCACCCGGGCCGTCGAATCGGGCTCTTCGGATCCGGCCACGACGAACGCCGCTTCGTACCGACTGTTGCTGACGGTCCCGTTCCGGAGAACCAGAGCCGAAGCGTCCGCAAGAGCGGCGGCGAACGTGTCGCTGTCGTCGGCGGTGAAGTTCGTGACACGGATCTGTGCAGCGTCGTGACTCTCGATGTCTGCCGCTGCTTCGTCATGGCCGCTGAGCGAGACGCCCGTGAGCGAGATCTGTGCCGACTCCGTGGCCGTCAGCTGGACGCCGATGTCGGACTGCGACACCGTCACGTCGGACATCGTGATCGTCGCATCGTTCTCGGCGCTGGCCACGACACCAGGGAATCGTGCACCGTTGGCACGGGAGGGATCTGTCTCGGTGTACTCGACGTCGGTGAGTGTCGCAACCGAACGATGGGCAGCGACGATCGTCACACCTCCGCGCTTGCGTGGAGTCGAGGTCGCTTCGATGCGGCCCGAATCGGCCACCCGCAGGTGGTCGACCTGAGCGGAGGCGCCGTGGTAGAGCCTCGTCTGGACGCCGTCGTACCGCGTACCGGACACCGTGACGTCATGGATCACGTTGGTCATGCCGGCGCCGCTGGCGTACACGTAGATCCCGTACGCGTCACCTCCGTCGATGGTGACTCCCGTGATCTGCACGTGGTCGACCTGGTAGACGTGGATCGCGTCCCCACCCATTCCCACCAGCGACAGGTTCGTGACGGTCAACGAGTCGGTGTGCCGAGCATCGATTCCGGAGAAGAGCAGGTCGCCGTCGACGACGCCGCCGTCACCCTCGATCACCAGCGCATCGGTGATCTGCGGAAGGTCCTCCTCCAGCACGATCGTCCCCTGGACCGTGATCACGTCCGGACCCGGCGTGGCGTTCGTCGTGGTGATGGCTGCGACGAGCTCGGTGCTGTTGGTGACCACGAGCGGCGCTGCTGATGCCGGTGGGGCCAGCAACAGCATCGGCGCCACCAGTCCACCGGCGGCAGCGGCGACCGTCGCTCGGATGTTCCTACTCATTGGCGGGGGATTGCCTTTCTCATCGATGGTGCGGTCTTCGTGGTTCAGCTGACACGCGAGAACTCCGCCGACAAACCTCCATCGGCGTGAAGGACCAGGGAGTCGTGCGAGCACGTGTAGGCGGCTGCACCGTCGATCAGCTCGCGGTCCATTCCGGGAACCACCACCTGGGTGCCGAAGAAGCTCACGCTCGTCAGGCTGTCGTTGCCTCCGGCGATGGTGACGGCGGCCAGATCTGCCACCTGCATCTTGGCGTCGACGAACTCCTGGGTGAAGTTGCTGACCCACACGTATTGGTCGTCGGCGCCATAGGTGGCGGTGTCGGCCGAGCTCTGCACGTGACGAACTTCGTCGCCGGCGACTCGGAACCGCATCGTGAAGTCGTCCTGACTCGCCGTGTACGTGCCGTCGTCGCCGAAGGTGATGTAGCTGGCACCCGACAGCGTGACGGCCAGGCCGGCCCTGATCTCGGCCGGTGCCGACGGCTCGCGTCGGACCAGCTCGGCGAGTGCGGCCTCGAAGGTGTCGTTGCGCAGCTGCCAGCGCCCGCGGAGACAGGACGCTCCGGTCGACATCTCCTCGCCGTCGATCTGCTCAGCGCCGTCAGAATCGTCCTGGGACGTCGCTTCTGCGTTGGAAGCCGCACCCCCGGACAACAGGGTCGGATCGTCGTCTCCGCAGCCGGCCAGGAGCACCGCGAGCACCGAGCACAGTGCCGCACCGAGCAATCCGCGGCCCATGCCGCGACGAGCGTTCACCTGATCTCCTGGTCAGCCCAGCACGTCGCTGCACGACACGCGGCCGTTGGGATACTCGATGACGCTCTCGTCACCGGCTTGGAGCAGGTGGGACAACGACCTGCACTCGACGAATCCCGCCATGTCCTCGTCGGCGTCGCCCTCGTTCAGCGAGATCACCAAGGTGTCGCCCTCCCAACGAGCCTGACCTCCTTGAGTGGAGAACGCTGCCTCGATCGCAGCGGTGATCTGCTCGCGGTCCGTGCCGTAGGCATAGCCGCCGTCCTTCTTGGCGTCTGCGCCCGAGGACTCATCGGTCTTGGACGACGAGGCAGTCGCCTCATCGGGGGAGGAAGTGTCGGCATCTCCGCCGGAACAGCCGGTCAACAACAAGGCCGCGACGGCTGCGGCTGCCATGATCCGGGCGCGAACGGGCTGTGTATTCAAGGCATCTCCAGAAGACTCGATCCGATGTGGGCCGACCAGGAGAACAGCCCTCCGCATGACCTTCTGAAGATAGAGACAACCTTTTCGATTGCCTTACAGCACAGTTTAAGAACTGCAGACCCTCCGGTTCATCCACACGTGTGGGCAACCCTGTGGATCAAATGACATCGTTGTAGTTTCGATCGACTGGACAGATGTCTCTCGTTGTCCCGAACGTCAATAGTCGAGGGAGACGCCCAAAGCGTCGGCGACAGTCTCGATCGTGAACTGCTTGCGCAACTTGCACGCGGAGTTCTGGTTGGCGAACATCCCGGTCTTCCAGATCGCCTGACTGTCGGGGACGGTCGCGATCCACTCGACGGGCACCACGTACTCGGCATCGTCATCGGTGTCGCCGGCCTCGTTGTGCTGATACCGGCCGGCGAGCGGGAGATCCGCGAGCCTGCGTTCCACGCCCTCGACGCTGATCGCGGCCTGGTCGAACCTCGCCGCCTCGCCCGTCACCGTGCCGATCCCGACGTAGCCGGTCTGCGGGATGCACGTGAACACACGAGCACCGACGGGCAGGTTCTTGAGGGATCGCGAGTACCAAGACCCGCCCCCTGCGGAGACGAATCCGAACGTGCGGGCGTCCTCCCAGGAACGACCGCCTTGATACTGACCGAACGAGACGTACCAGTCACGCCCATTCCATGGTTCCCGGGCACGTTGGGCCTTGCTGCTCGGGCGTGAGGATGCCACCTCCTCGGTGACCAGCCACGTGCGCGCGAGGTAGGACGCTCCGTTGTCCTCGAAGTGCCTGAAGAACACGACGTTGACCGGTACGTCGAACGTCTCGTTGAGGAACCTCACGATTCGCTCGGTAGCAGAGTCGACCGACGCGGCCACGATCGTGAACTCCTGCGCTGAATTGAGCTCTTCTGGCGGGTCACCACCAAAGCGCTCGACGAAGGCCTGATCGAACGCGACGCCTGGCCTGTATGCCTCGAACAGGTCGACGAACTCGGCGTGACTCAGCTCTGCCACCCACGATCCGTAGTCGAGGGTCTGCGCAACGACATCGCGAGGCGTCTTGTCTCGCTTGAGCTCGAGGACGTGAACAACACCCTCGGCATCGACTGCGAGCAGATCGATGAAACCGCCGTGAGACGTCGGCACCTGGCGACCGATCAGGAGCAACGGCTGACCGAGGATCGTCGGATCGGTCTCGATGTAGTCCTCGAGCTGCGACTCCAGTGCCACCCCGCTCGCCGACAGCCGCGTGAGTCCGCTCCCGTCGGCGCGCCACAATCCGACTTCAAGTCCCATGAGAGCAGTGTGGCCGGAATCGACGAGGCCTGCCACCGACACGTCCCCGCTGCGAATCGCGGTGGAGCTCGATCATCGAGATCTTGGTCTTGGTGGAGCCTAGGGGACTCGAACCCCTAACCCTCTGCTTGCAAAGCAGATGCGCTACCAATTGCGCCAAGGCCCCCTGTTCAGTTGTGCGAGTTGCTCGGTCGTGCGGTGCGTCAGACGGTGTCGGTGCCTTCGGCCCAGCTACTGCTGTCGCCGCTGGTGCGACGCCGTCCGCGCGCCCACAGGATGCCTACCGCCGCCGCGACGATGGCGATGATCTTCTTCATTGCGGGCCTCCTCGTGGAGTGGGCGTACCAGGACTTGAACCTGGGACCTCTTCCTTATCAGGGAAGCGCTCTAACCAAGCTGAGCTATACGCCCGCAACAGCGCTGAACATTACCAGTCGGACGCGGGGAATCACGAATCGGGGTCGCACCCGGACCCACGGGTTACTCGTCGTTGGTGAACGTCACCTGGAAACCGCCGAGCACGTGCGCGGCCAGGTTGTACAGGTGAGCGGCGATCGTGGCCAGCACCGTCATGGCGACGACGTTGACCACGGACAACAACAACGACAACCCGACCAGACGACCCATGCCGAGGTAGTCGGTGATGTCGAAGGCGTCCTCGGCGTCACTGAGCACCGAGGTGACGCTGTCGCTGATCTGGTCCCACACGCCCAGAGCGTTCAGCACCATCCAGAAGATCACGGTCGCCACGACGGCCACGATCATCATCGCCACCGACACCACGAACGCCATTCGGGTGACCGACCACGGATCGACGTGCGTCAGCCGGAGCACGGCGTGGCGAGGACGGCTGTCCGCGTCGGGTTCCGGTTGCACGGTCACCACACCATTGTCACCGACGTGGTTGTCGACCGCAGGAATCACCGCGGTCGAGTCGGCCGAGCCTTTCGTGGTCCGCGCGTACTCGTCGGCCGACGGCGGAGGCGGTGGGGTCGAGGTACGCGGACGACCCTTGTCGGTGGTCGAGGTCTGATCCGCGTCATCGCTCACTCGCTCTGCCCCTCGTCAGTCGGTGGATCGTTCGCTGCGTCCTCGTCGCCCTCGTCGTTGTGCTCGGCGTTGCGGGCGATCGTGACCACGTGGTCGTCACCCTTGAGGCTGACGAACTTGACACCCATGGTGCCACGCCCCGTGGGATTGACCTCCGAGACCAGGCTGCGCACGACCTTGCCACTGCCCGTGACCGAGATCACGTCGTCGGCGTCGACCAGCACCAGGCCGCCGACCAGCTCGCCGCGCCCCTCGGTGATCTGCATGGCCTTGATGCCCAGACCACCGCGACCCTGGAGGCGGTACTCCTCGATCTTGGTCTTCTTGGCGAATCCGCCGTCGGTGACGGTGAAGACGTACAGCTGCTCCGAGGCGAGCACCGCGTCCTCGTCGCCGGACTCGGGGCGTCGGATGACGCTCAGGGACAGCAGCGAGTCGTCACCGCGGAACTTCATGCCCGTCACGCCGGACGTGGCGCGACCCATCGGCCGCAGCTGCTCGTCGTCGGCGCGGAACCGGATCGCCTGGGCCCGGCGCGAGATCAGCAGCAGGTCGTCGTGCGGGTCGACCAGCTCGGCACCGATCAGCTCGTCGTCCTCGTCGCGGAAGTTGATCGCGATGACGCCGGCCTGGCGTGGGCTGTCGTAGTCGGTCAGCTTGGTCTTCTTGACCAGCCCCTTCTTCGTCGCGAGCACCAGGTACGGCGCCTGCTCGTAGTCGCGGATCGCGAGCACCTGGGCGATCTGCTCGTCGGGCTGGAACGACAGCAGGCCGGCGACGTGCCCACCCTTGGCGTCGCGGCCGGCCTCCGGCAGGTGGTACACCTTCGAGCGGTACACGCGTCCGGCCGTGGTGAAGAACAGGATCCAGTGGTGACTGGTCGTGGAGAACACGTGCTCCACGACGTCCTCGCCGCGCAGCTGTGCACCCCGCACGCCCTGACCGCCGCGGTTCTGCACGCGGTACAGATCGGTGCGGGTGCGCTTGGCGTACCCGCCCTTGGTGATGGTGACCACGACCTCCTCGTCGGGGATCAGGTCCTCCATCGACAGGTCGCCGTCGGCGGGAACGATCGGTGTGCGACGCTCCTCGCCGTACTTGTCGACGATCTCGCGCAGCTCGTCACTGACGATCTGCCGCTGGCGCTCCTCGCTGGCCAGGATCGCCTTGTAGTCGGCGATCTCGGCCTCGATGGCCGCCAGCTCGTCGATGATCTTCTGACGTTCCAGTGCTGCCAGGCGGCGCAGCTGCATGTCGAGGATCGCCGTGGCCTGGAGCTCGTCGATGTGCAGCAGCTCCATCAACCCGGTGCGTGCTTCGTCGACCGTGGGACTGTTGCGGATCAAGGCGATCACGTCGTCGAGCTGATCGAGCGCCTTGACCAGGCCGCGCAGGATGTGGGCGCGCTCCTCGGCCTTGCGCAGGCGGTAGGCGGTGCGCCGCTGGATGACCTCGATCTGGTGACTGATCCAGTTCAGGATGAAGCCGTCGAGCGTCAGGGTGCGCGGCACGTCGTCGACCAGCGCCAGCATGTTGGCACTGAAGTTGCTCTGCAGATCGGTGTGCTTGTACAGGTTGTTGAGCACCACGCGGGCGACGGCGTCGCGCCTGAGCTCGATGACGATCCGGCGCCCGACCCGCGATGACGACTCGTCGCGCAGATCGCTGATGCCCTGGACGCGTCCGGAGTTGACCAGGTCGGCGATCTTGCGCATCAGCGAGTCGGGGTTGACCTGGTAGGGCAACTCGGTGACGACCAGCTGGATCCGACCCTTCGAGTCCTCCTCGATCGACACGACAGCACGCATCGTGACCGAGCCGCGGCCCGTGCGGTACATGTCGTTGATGCCGGCGGTACCGACGATCAACCCGTTGGTCGGGAAGTCGGGGCCCTTGATGCGCTCCATCAACGCCTCGAGCAGCTCCTCGCGCGACGCGGTCGGGTTGGCCAACGACCACAACGCGCCGTCGGCCACCTCTCGCAAGTTGTGCGGCGGGATGTTGGTGGCCATCCCGACCGCGATGCCGGCCGAGCCGTTGACCAGCAGGTTCGGGATGCGTGACGGCAGGACCGTGGGCTCCTCGGACCGGCCGTCGTAGTTGGGCTTGAAGTCGACGGTCTCCTCGTCGATGTCGCGCACCATCTCCATCGCGATGGGCGCGAGCTTGCACTCGGTGTACCGCATCGCGGCGGCCGGGTCGTCGCCTGGCGATCCGAAGTTGCCCTGACCGGAGATCATCGGTGCCTGCATGACCCACGGCTGAGCCAGTCGCACCAACGTGTCGTAGATCGCGGTGTCGCCGTGCGGGTGGTACTGACCCATCACGTCACCGACGATGCGCGAGCACTTCGAGAAGCCGCGGTCGGGGCGGTAGCCGCCGTCGTACATCGCGTACAGGACGCGGCGGTGCACCGGCTTGAGTCCGTCACGCACGTCGGGCAGCGCCCGCGCCACGATGACGCTCATCGCGTAGTCGATGTAGGAGCGCTGCATCTCGTCCTGCAGCTCGACCGGCTCGATGCGGTCCCGCTCGATGGGTGTGTCAGTCATCGGTCAGTCCTTCGGTCGATGTGGTCGCTCGAACTCATCAGGTCACCGGCGCCTACCCGCGCTCGTTCCTCGCGCAGGCGACCGGGGCAGGTGTCAGATGTCAAGGAATCTGACATCCTTTGCGTTCTGCTGGATGAAGGTGCGGCGCTGCTCGACGTCCTCGCCCATCAAGATGGTGAAGATCTCGTCGGCCATCGCGCCGTCCTCGAGGGTGACCTGGCGCAGGATGCGGGCCTCGGGATCCATCGTGGTCTCCCACAGCTCGGAGTCGTTCATCTCGCCCAGGCCCTTGTACCGCTGGACCGGCGCTTCCTTGGGCAGCCGATGACCGGCTTCCTCGCCGGCCTTCATCAACGCATCACGCTCTCGATCGGAGTACGCCAGCTGGTGCGGTGCGTTGGTCCACTTGATCTTGTACAGCGGCGGCTGCGCCAGGTAGACGTGACCGGCGTCGATCAGCGGCTTCATGAACCGGAACAACAGGGTCAGCAGCAGCGTGGTGATGTGCTGCCCGTCGACATCGGCGTCGGCCATCAGCACGATCTTGTGGTAGCGCAGCTTGTCGATGTCGAAGTCCTCGTGCACGCCGGTGCCCAGGGCGCTGATGATGGCCTGGACCTCGGCGTTCTGCAGGATCTTGTCGATGCGCGCCTTCTCGACGTTCAAGATCTTGCCGCGCAGCGGCAGGATCGCCTGGGTGCGTGGATCGCGGCCGCCCTTGGCCGAGCCGCCGGCCGAGTTGCCCTCGACGATGAAGATCTCGCACTCCTCGGGATTGCGGCTCGAGCAGTCCGCGAGCTTGCCCGGAAGTCCTCCGCTGCCCAGGAATCCCTTGCGGTTGCGGGCCAGGTCGCGGGCCTTGCGCGCCGCGAGGCGGGCGGCGGCGGCGTCCATCGACTTGCGCACGATCGTCTTGCCCTCGTTGGGGTTCTGCTCCAGCCAGGCACCCAGCTCGTCGTTGAGCACCTTCTGCACGAACGAGCGCGCCTCGGTGTTGCCCAGCTTGGTCTTGGTCTGTCCCTCGAACTGCGGCTCGGCGAGCTTGATCGAGATGATCGCGGTCAGGCCTTCACGAATGTCGTCACCGGTGAGCCGGTCTTCCTTCTTCTTGACCAGGTTCTGGGCCTCGGCGAAGTTGTTGACCGTGTTGGTCAATGCGGACCGGAAGCCCTCCTCGTGCGTGCCACCCTCGTGCGTGTTGATCGTGTTGGCGAAGGTGTGGACCGACTCGCTGAAGCTCGCGTTCCACTGCATCGCCAGCTCCAGCGACAACCCGGATGCCTCGTCCTCGCGTTCCAGCGAGATGACGTCGGAGTGGATGGGGGTCTTGCCGGCACCACCGTTGATGAAGTTGACGTAGTCGACCAGACCGCCGTCGTAGCGGAAGACGACTTCCCGCTCGACGTCGTCGGCCACCCCGTCCTCCTCGGGATCGACCTCGTCGACGACCCGCTCGTCGCGCAGGCGGATCTCCAAGCCCTTGTTCAAGAACGCCATCTCGCGGAAACGGGTCTTGAGGGTCTGGTAGCTGAAGTCGGTGGTCTCGAAGATCTCGTCGCTGGCGTAGAACGTCTGCGTCGTTCCGGTCTCGTCGGTCTTCTCACCACGCACCAGATCGGTGACGGGCTCGCCGTAGTGGAACTCCTGGGTCCACACGTAGCCGTCGCGCTTGATCTCGGTCAGCAGCTTGGTCGACAACGCGTTGACGACCGAGATGCCGACGCCGTGCAGACCGCCGGAGACCTTGTAGCCGCCGCCGCCGAACTTGCCGCCGGCGTGCAGGGAGGTCATGACCAGCGTGGCGGCCGGGATCTTCTCGACCGGGTGCTCGTCGACGGGGATGCCGCGGCCGTCGTCGGTGACGCGAACGCCGCCGTCGGCCTGCAGGACGACCTCGATGTGGCTGGCGTGTCCGGCCAGCGCCTCGTCGACCGAGTTGTCGACGACTTCGTAGACCAGGTGGTGCAGCCCGCGCTCGCCGGTGGACCCGATGTACATGCCGGGGCGCTTGCGAACGGCCTCCAGCCCCTCCAGGACTTGAATGTTGCTAGCGTCGTAGCTGACGTTGGGATCTGGAGTTTGGCTCACTCATCCAGTATACGGGCTCATTCTGTGCCTCTGAGCGACAAACACCCGTGTGTGGACAACGTGTCGCCGTGCAGAACACCCCGTCAGAGCCACAGAACGGTGCCTGCGCGCTGCTGGCAGGCCCTCGGTTGACCCCGATATTGCTCAGGCGATCGCTGAGCGGCCTGTTCCGCGCGTCGCGCAGGTCGCGTTCGCCTCCGTGTTGCAGGCTGGTCGTCATGACTCCCGCCCGCACGTCCCGCCGACGCGTGGGCGCGGTGGCGGCGACGTGTGCTGTGGCCCTGATCGCCCTGACCTGGTTCGTGCTGCGCACGCCGACGGGTCAGCGGTGGGACCTGCAGGCGCTGGTCGACGTGGCGACCTGCCGGAGCCTGTCATCGGGAACGCTGGTGCTGCTCGGCAGGGTGCCGATCGCCGTGATGGCCGGGTTGGCCGTGGTCGTGATGCTGCACGCGCTGGTGCGCCGCGAGCTCCGGGTCGCGGCCGGGAGCGCGATCCTGGTGCTCGGCGCGAACCTGACGACTCAGCTGCTCAAGCACGAGGTGCTGCACCGCAGCGACGCCGGACTCGGCACGCTGAACAGCCTGCCCAGCGGCCACACGACGATGGCCGCGAGTCTGGCCGCAGCCGCCGTGGTGGCCGCGCCCGTGCGAGTGCGGCACGTCGCGGCCGGGGTGGGAGCCGCGGCGGTCACCGTGACCGGTTGCACGACGTTGCTGGGCTGGTGGCACCGCCCCTCCGACGTCATCGCCGCCGTGCTGGTCGTGGTGCTGTGGAGCGCAGCGGTCGGTGCCGTGCTGGGTGCGCGTCCGGCGGCTCGACGTCAGGACGTCGTGTTCTCGGTGGGCGGAGCACTCGTCTCGGTGGCAGCGATGATCGGTTCGGGCGCCCGGTCGGTCACGACCGGCGACGACCTCGTCGCGGCATCGGCGGTGCTGGTGCTGCTGGCGGTGGTCTCGGCGGCGGGCATGGCAGCGTGCTGCGCGCTGGCCCGTCAGCCGTAGGTGTCGCGCGGTCCTCGCCCCTTGACCGACCACGGGCCACTCTTCCAGCTGGGTGCCTCGGGTCCCCGCACGTCGATGCGCACCACGCTGCCATCGCCCATCGCTTCGTTGAGCCGAGCCACGATCCGGGGGGCCAGCAGCCTGAGCTCCTTGGCCCACGCCGTCGACGTGGTCTGGACGTGCACCACGGCATCGGCGTATCCGACGACCTGCGAGTGCTTCGCGATGTCGGCGCCGACGATGCCCGCCCAGTCGGAGAACACCTTCTGTGCATCCAGGTGGGAACCCCACCCCTGCTCGCGAATCAGCTCTCCGAGAGCGTCGCCGAGGGTGATCGGCTCGTCACGTGATCCGCGAGGTCGCCCGGGTGTGGACGGTCGACGCCGGCGACGCCGCGGCGACGGATCCGTGCCGGCGTTCTTGCGGTAGCGGTCGGTGATGTCGCGAGCCAGGTCGAGACGTTCGTCGTCATCGGGTTCAGGAGCCGGCACTGGCCACACCTGCCTCGACTCGGAAGTACCGGCCACGCAGCTCGCTCGGCACGTCGGCCTCGACCGCGGCGGTGACGAGAACTTGTTCGGCGTCGGAGACCAGGTCGGCCAGCTGTTGGCGTCGTCCCTCGTCGAGCTCGGCGAACACGTCGTCGAGGATCAGCACGGGGTCGTCGCCGTCCTGACGCAACAGCTCGAACGAGGCGAGGCGCAGTGCCAATGCCAGCGACCACGACTCGCCGTGGCTGGAGTAGCCCTTCGCCGGCAGGTCACCGATCGTCAAGGTGACGTCGTCACGATGCGGGCCGACCAGGCTGACACCACGTTCGAGCTCGTCGGATCGTCGACGTCGCATCTCCTCCAGCAACAGCTCGGCGATCCTCGCCGGATCACGTTCACCCTCCGGAAGCTCCAGCGACGGTCGGTAGACGGCGCTGACCGAGCGCCTATGCTCAACAGCATCAGCGGCGACCCGTAGATAGGCCTCGGACAGGTGAGGCGCCAGCTCGTCGAGCAGGACCAGACGCCGCGCCACGAGCTCACCACCGAGCTTCGCCAGGTTCTCGTCCCAGATGTCCAGGGTCGCGATCTCGACGTCACGGCGACGACCGGCGGACTTCAGCAAGGTGTTCCGTTGCTTGAGTACTCGGTCGAGGTCCGCTCGAACGCCGGTGAAACGCGGAGAATGTAGAGTTATCAATGAGTCGACAAATCGACGTCTATCGGACGGGTCGCCCTTGACCAACGACAGATCCTCGGGCGAGAACATCACGGTCCGCAAGATGCCGACGAGATCTCGGACGCGCGGCAGGTCGGCCCGATTGACGCGCGCCCGATTGGACTTGCCCGGTACGATCTCCAGCTCCAACAACGCCGTGCGCTCCCCGCGCACGACCTCGGCGCGCACGACCGCTCGATCGGCTCCGGCGCGCACCAGCGGTGTGTCACTGGCGACGCGATGGGAGTCCAACCGCGCCAGGTAGTCGATCGCCTCGACCAGGTTCGTCTTGCCCTGACCGTTGGCCCCCACGAAGGCGACGGGACCGGCACCGATGGTCAGCTCGACGTCCGGGTAGGAGCGGAAGTCGACCAGGCTCAGCCGCGCGACGTACACGTCACTCGGACTTGACCGCGTGACCGCCGAACTGCTGACGCATCGCAGCCACGGCCTTCATCGCCGGTGAGTCGTCCTGGCGGGAGGTGAAGCGCGCGAACAAGGCGGCCGAGATCGCGTGCATCGGCACGGCGTTGTCGATGGCGGCCTCGACGGTCCAGCGCCCCTCCCCCGAGTCGTCGGCGTAGCCACGGATCGAGGACAACCCTCGATCTTCCTGCAATGCGTTGACGAGCAGGTCCAGCAGCCACGACCGGACCACCGTCCCCTCGCGCCAGGAGTCGAAGACCTCGGTGACGTTCTCGACCAGGTCGACCTTCTCGAGCAGCTCGAAACCCTCGGCGTAGGCCTGCATCATGGCGTACTCGATGCCGTTGTGGACCATCTTGGAGAAGTGTCCGGCACCGACCGCACCGGCGTGCACGAATCCTGATTCTCCCTCGGGCTTGAGTGCGTCGAAGGCGAACTGCACCTTGGCGATGTCGTCCTTGCTACCGCCGGCCATCAGCGCGTAACCGTTCTGCAGTCCCCAGACGCCACCGCTGACGCCGCAGTCGACGTAGCCGACTCCGTTCCTGGACAGCTGCTCGGCGTGAATCGCGTCATCGGTCCAGCGTGAGTTCCCGCCGTCGACGACGACGTCACCGGGCGACAACAGGCCACCCAGCTCCTCGACGACCTGCCGGGTGACCTCACCGGCCGGCACCATGACCCACACGACCCGCGGGGTGGGCAGTTGGTCGACCATGTCCGACAACGACGCGGCGTCGGAGATCTCTGCGTTCTGGTCGTAACCGACCACTGTGACACCGGCGTCTCGCAGTCGGGTGCGCATGTTGCCGCCCATCTTTCCCAGACCGACCAGACCGATGCTGCTCACAGTTACCCTCCTTCGCGGTTCTCCTCAGCTGAGGCGAACCGGCATGATCAAGTAGCGGAACGCTCCCTCGGGGGCAGCGCCCACCTCGGCGACGCCGGTGATGGCCGCCGGTTTGTTCTGCTGCGTGAACGTCAGCTGCACGACGGGCTCGGACATCACGCCCAAGCCCTCGAGCAAGTAGTTGGGGTTGAATCCGATCGAGATGTCGGGCCCCTCGATCGTCGCCTCGACCGACTCGGACGCCTGCGCCTCGTCGCCGCTTCCGGCCTCGAGCTGCACGACGCCGTCGGCGAACGACAGCCGCACCGGGGTGTTGCGCTCCGCGACCAGCGAGACGCGCCGGACCGAGTCGACCAGGTCGTGGGTCGACACGTACGCCGTGGTCTCCGGCTGCGCCTCGAACAGCTGGCGGACCCGCGGGAAGTCACCTTCCAGCAGGCGAGTCGTGGTGCGGCGGGTGCCGTTGCCGACGGTGCCCTCGAAGCCGATCAGGCCGTCGCCGGACTCACCGGACGAGACCGCGATCGTCACGTCGCCACCGCCGGTCAGGGAACGAGCGGTGTCGCTGAGCACCTTGGCCGGAACCAGTGCCTGGGCCGACAGATCGCTGCGTTCTGGGAACCACTCGAGCTCGCGCAGGCTGGCCCGGAACCGGTCGGTGGCCATCATCGAGATCGTGGAGCCTTCGAGCTCGAGACGCAGGCCCGTGAGCAGCGGCAACATGTCGTCGCGGCCCGCGGCCGCACCGGCCTGGGCCACCGCCGTCGCGAACTCCTCGGCCTTGACCGTGCCTGAAGCGGTCGGCATCTGCGGCAGCTGGGGGTACTCCTCGACCGGCATGGTCTGCAGGCTGAACCGAGCGCTTCCGCAGCGCACCTCGACCTTGGTGCCGTCGAGTGCGACATCGATCGGCTTGGCCGGCAACGACTTGACGATCTCGGACAACAGACGTCCTGACACCAGGACGCGGCCGTCGGCGCTGACCTCGGCCGGGAGCGTCGCTCGCGTGGAGGTCTCGTAGTCGAATCCGCTCAGGGTCAGCCCGTCATCGGCGGTCTCGATCAGGAGTCCGGCCAGCACCGGGACGCTCGGACGGTTCGGCAGGCTTCGGGCGGTCCACGCGACGGCGTCGGCGAAGACGTCGCGTTCGATGCGGAACTTCACTCGGTACTGCCTTTCTCGATGTCTTCGATCATGGTCGATGAACCACAGACTTGCATCCTGCCACGCACTGCCGTGACGGCGGTAGGTGGAACGGTCGTCCCCAGGTCGGACTGCAGTGAATTCGACTGATCGTGATGTTTGTAGATGGTGTCGTAGTAGTCGTAGCGGGTGTTGATGATGTGGAGATCGGTGATTTGCTCTGTCGTCTCGGGAGCTGTCGCTGTGGACAACCGGTTGACGACGGACGGGAGGACTTGTCGAACCCTGTGGACGATCTGATTTGGTTCACAGTCAGTTCACATGACAGACGCCTCTGTCCACTGGATCGGGCCGGTTGCCCACAGGTTCGTCCCCAGCTGTGCATGACCGAAAACTCGGTCAATGAGCGCGCGCCTGCTGCTTGATGCGCGCGGTCAGCTCGGTGACCTGGTTGTACACCGCGTGCTTCTCGGCCATGAGCTTGCGGATCTTGCCCACCGCGTGCAGGACGGTGCTGTGGTCGCGTCCGCCGAATTCGCGTCCGATCTCCGGCAGTGACATCTCGGTCAGCTCGCGGCACAGGTACATCGCGATCTGACGTGCCAGCACCAGGTCGCGACTGCGGTTTGCGCTGCGCAGCTCGTCGATCGAGAACTCCGAGTACGCCGCCGTCTGCGCCATGATCATCCCGCCCGTGACGTCGGGCTCCTCACCTTCGGTGACCAGGTCCTTCAGGACGATCTGCGCCAACGGCAGGTCGACCGTGGTGCCCTGGAGGTTGGCGAACGCCGTCGCGCGGATGAGTGCACCTTCGAGCTCACGGATGTTCGTCTGCACCTTGCTGGCGATGAACTCGACGACGTCGGCCGGCACCGTCAGCTTCTCGCTGGCAGCCTTCTTGCGCAGAATCGCGATGCGCGTCTCCAGGTCCGGCGGTTGGACGTCGGTGGTCAGTCCCCACTCGAATCGGTTGCGCAACCGGTCCTCGAGGGTCGTCAGGTTCTTGGGCGGACGATCCGACGTCATGACGATCTGCTTGTTCTCGTTGTGGAGCGCGTTGAAGGTGTGGAAGAACTCGGTCTGCGTCGACTCCTTGCCTTCCAGGAACTGGATGTCGTCGACCAGGAGGACGTCGATCTCGCGGTACTTGCGCTTCAAGGCGGTCGTCTGGTTGTTGCGGATCGCGTTGATCACGTCGTTGGTGAACTCCTCGCTGCTGACGTACCGCACCCGTGACGAGGGGTAGAACCGCTGCACGTAGTGACCGATGGCGTGCAGCAGGTGGGTCTTGCCCAGACCGGACTCGCCGTGGATGACCAACGGGTTGTACGCCTTGCCGGGTGCTTCGGCCACTGCGACCGCGGCGGCGTGCGCGAAACGGTTGGACGATCCGATGACGAAGTTCTCGAACACGTACCGCGGGTTGAGGCGCGCGTTGATCGCGGCGGCGTTGTTGGCCGGGGCCGGTGTCGGGCCGACGGTGTTCCCGGGCTGCTGGTCCCAGCTGGGCACGAACTCGTCGAGCTCGGCGTCGTCCTCGTCCTCCAGGTCCTCGGTCTCGGCATCGCTGCGTTCGCTCAAGGACGGCTCGATCGTCACCACGACCTTGACCGGTGATCCGACGATCGACGTCACGGCGTGCTCGAGGGCCGGCTTGACGCGGGTCTCGAGCTGGCCACGGGTCAGGTCGTCGGGCACGGCCACGACGAACAGGTTGTGGTGCAACGACAGCGGTTGCGCCGTGTGCACCCAGACCTTGGCCCCCGGGGACAGAGTCTCGACCGCTGTCTGCCAGATCTCCGCGAGCTGCTGTTCTGTCGTGATGGAGGTACTGGCGTCAGTCATGGTCGAGCGATCCTCCAAGAGTGCGGCAGATGTGTCCACAGAGTTTTCCACACGATGTGAACGACGGCTCGGTCAAACTGGCGAGCCTGTGGAAATCCCCGTACCGGCGTGACGTTAGCAGCGTCCTTCGGCGTGTCACAACCCGTCTGGCGATTCGATAGGGTATGCGTCGGCGTGTCGTCTGGATCGTCGGAGACCGGGCTGCGAAAGTGGGTCGGTTTGACCCTGCCGCCAGGCGCCCGTACCGTTGAGTGTCCGTCCTGTGGACGACAACTGCCGCGTGCCCACGAAGTGGTGGTACGACCTGACCGTCGACCGCCTTGATCGTGGGTTCCCGGTGGCCGTCGAACCCGGCCCGAATCTGAAGGAACCGATCGTGAGCAAGCGCACCTACCAGCCCAACAACCGTCGTCGTGCCAAGAAGCACGGCTTCCGCCTCCGCATGCGCACCCGCGCCGGCCGGGCCATCTTGGCCAACCGTCGTCGCAAGGGCCGCGCAAAGCTGTCGGCCTGAGCGTTCGCGGTGCTTCCGCGTGACCAGCGGATGACCGGCAGCGACGAGTTCGGCTCGACCGTCCGCACCGGAGTTCGATCCGCACAACCGGCGCTGGTCGCCCACGTCGTCCTGGGGACGAACGGTGGGTCCACCCGCGTCGGTTTCGTCGTGAGTCGGGCCGTCGGCGACGCCGTGACACGCAATCGGGTCAAGCGCCGACTTCGTCACCTGATGCGCGACCGACTCGACGCCGTGCCTGCCGGCTCTCGCGTGGTGATCCGCGCTCTGCCGCCGGCAGCCGATCACGAGTCGTCGGACCTCGGAGCCCAGCTCGACGCAGCGTTGCGACGTTGCGGGGCGCGGTAGTCGCATGAAGTACGTGCTGATCGCGGTGCTGAAGGTCTACCGCTTCGCCATCAGTCCACTCTACGGCGACGTCTGTCGCTACTACCCGAGCTGCTCGGCCTATGCCCTCGAAGCCGTGCAGGTCCACGGTTCGATCCGTGGCGTCTGGCTGGCCGGTCGCCGGTTGCTGCGCTGCCACCCATGGGCTCGCGGAGGGCTCGACCCCGTTCCACAAAAGCGTCACCGACACGGTGACTCCACACCTTCTCAAGGAGAGCATCTGTGGGCTTCATAGGCGATATCGGGTCGGCGATCATGACGCCGCTGTACTACCTGACGTCCGGCATCTTGTTGGTCTGGCACGAGCTGTTCTCGTTGTTCCTGGACCCTGCTGCCGGCGTCACGTGGATCCTGGCGATCATCGGTCTGACCGTCACGATTCGAACGCTGCTGATTCCGCTGTTCGTCAAGCAGATCAAGTCCAGCCGCAACATGCAGGTGCTCCAACCGCAACTGAAGGCGCTGCAGAAGAAGTACAAGCACGACCGGCAGAAGTTGCAGCAAGAGCAGATGAAGCTGTTCCAGGAGACGGGCACGAACCCGCTGGCATCCTGCATGCCTTTGTTGCTGCAGATGCCGATCTTCTTCGCGCTGTTCCGCGTGATCGACCACTCGTCGAAGTACGACGGCGGTGCGTTCAAGAAGGGCTTCATCACCGAGGAGCACGCGGCACAACTGTCGCAGGCGAAGTTCCTGGGCGCCAAGATCGCCGACACGTTCACCACCGCCGAGCACACAGAGACCCGCATCCTGGCCGCCGTGCTCGTCATCATCATGTGCGCGACGCAGTTCATCACTCAGCGTCAGCTGATGGCCAAGAACATGCCGGCCGATGCGCTGAGTGGTCCGTATGCGCAGCAGCAGAAGATGTTGCTGTACATCCTGCCGTTCGTCTTCGCGATCAGTGGTGTGATCTTCCCGCTCGGCGTGCTGTTCTACTGGGTGACCTCGAACCTGTGGACGATGGGACAGCAGTTCTACGTCATCAGGAACAACCCGGCTCCGGGCACAGAAGCGTTCAAGGCCAAGCAGCTGCGCGATGCCCGCAAGGGTCGTGACGTCGCCGAGGATCCACTCGAGGCGGCCAAGAAGGCCGTGGACGAGGTGGAGCGACCTCAACGCCAGCAACCCAAGAAGCAAGCGCGTAGTCAGCGCAAGAAGGGTGGTTCGAAGTGACCGACGCAGCCAAGCTGGAGTCCGAGGGCGACATCGCTGCGGACTTCCTTGAAGAACTTCTCGACATCGCCGATCTGGACGGTGACCTCGACATGGACGTCGACGGCGATCGCGCCGCGGTCGCGATCGTGGGTGGGGGACTGGATCATCTGGTCGGCCCGGACGGCAAGGTGCTGGACGCTCTTCAGGAGCTGACGCGACTGGCGGTCTACCGCGAGACCGGAGAACGCAGCCGGTTGATGCTGGACATCGGCGGGTTCCGCGCAGCGCGCCGGGCCGAGCTGGTCGCACTCGCCGGTGAGGCGGTCGCCAAGGTCAAGGCCGGGGAGCCATCGGTGGCGCTGGAGCCGATGTCGCCGTTCGAGCGCAAGGTCGTGCACGACGCAGTGGCCGAGGCCGGGTTGCGCAGCGAGTCCGAAGGGGTCGAGCCGAAGCGACACGTCGTCGTCCTCGCCCCGGCCGAGGGGTAATCTCACGGACATGCCTGACGATGTTTCACGTGAAACACCCCCGCCGTCCGCGGCGGGGGTGTTCGCTTCTCAGATGCCCGTCATGGAGGCGTACGCCGAACTGCTGGCCACCGAAGGGATCACCCGCGGACTGATCGGCCCGCGTGAGCTGCCGCGGTTGTGGTCCCGTCACCTGTTGAACTGCGCCGCGGTGCTGCCACGGATTCCCGACGGGGCGTCGGTCGCGGACGTGGGAACCGGTGCCGGTCTACCCGGTCTGGTCTGGGCGATCGCTCGCGTCGATCTGCGGGTGACGTTGATCGAACCCTTGTTGCGTCGCACCGTGTTCCTGGAGCAGGTGGTGGCCGACCTGAACCTGCCGAATGTGCGTGTGGTGCGGGCACGGGCCGAGGACGTGGACGAGGTGTTCGACGTCGTGACTGCACGGGCGGTGGCGAACTTGGACAAGCTGGCGCGCTGGTGCCTGCCACTGACCAAGAAGCCCGGGGGCGTGCTGCTGGCGATGAAGGGCCGGTCGGCCCACGAGGAGGTGGAGGCGGCCAAGCCGACGCTGCACCGGCTCGGTGCCACGGCTATCGTGGTGGAGTCTTACCCCGCTGGCACCGACGAACCGACCACCGTCGTCGAGGTCACCACATGATCGGTGTTTCACGTGAAACCAGGAAAGGGGAGCGGTGACCACGTCGTTCTCGGATGTCTTCGAGCGTCCCGGCCAACCCCGCATCTTCGTCGTGGCGAACCAGAAGGGCGGGGTCGGCAAGACCACGACGACCGTCAACGTGGCCGCAGCGATGGCGCTGCGTGGGCTGCGTGTCCTGGTGATCGACCTGGACCCACAAGGCAATGCCTCGACGGCATTGAACGTGCCACATCACGAGGGTTCTCCCGGTGTCTACGAGGCGATCGTGGAGGGGACGGACATCGACGAGCTGGTCAGTCCGTGTCCGCAGATCCCGTCGCTGACCGTGCTGCCGGCGTCGATCGACCTGGCGGGCGCCGAGGTGGAGCTGGTGTCACTGGTGGCACGGGAGTCGCGGCTGGACAAGGCGCTTCAGGCGTACCTGAAGGATTCGGCCGAAGCCGGTGATCCGATCGACTACGTGTTCATCGACTGCCCGCCCTCCCTGGGCTTGTTGACCGTGAATGCGCTGGTCGCAGGGCGCGAGGTGCTGATTCCGATCCAGTGCGAGTACTACGCCTTGGAGGGACTGGGCCAACTGGTCCGCAACATCGAGCTGGTCCGTTCGCACCTGAATCCGGCGCTGGAGGTCAGCACGATCCTGTTGACGATGTACGACGCGCGCACCCGCCTCGCGTCGGGCGTCGTCGACGAGGTGCGCCAGCACTTCGGCTCGACGGTGTTGCGCACGATCATCCCGCGAGCGGTACGGATCTCTGAAGCACCCAGCTATCAACAGACGGTCCTGACGTACGATCCGTCGTCATCGGGCGCGTTGGCCTACCTGGAAGCGGCCCGAGAGATCACCACCAGGGCCGGCAAGCAGAGCGGAGTCGCTTGACATGAGTTCACCCAAGCGCGGTCTGGGCCGCGGTCTGGAAGCACTGATCCCGTCGACACCGGCAGCCGCCGAGGCCGCGGGACTCACGCAGGTCGACGGCGCACGGTTCGTCGAGATCCCGATCGATCAGATCGTGCCGAACCCCAAGCAGCCGCGCCGCGTGTTCGACGAGGACGCGATGGCCGAGCTGGTCCACTCCATCAAGGAGATCGGACTGCTGCAGCCCGTCGTGGTGCGCCAGACCGGCAAGGACAGCTTCGAGCTGATCATGGGGGAGCGGCGCTGGCGCGCTCACCACGAGGCAGGCTTGAAGACGATCGGTGCCATCGTCCGCGAGACCGACGACAGCGACCTGCTTCGTGATGCGTTGCTGGAGAACCTGCATCGCTCGCAGCTGAATCCGCTGGAGGAGGCCGCCGCGTACCGTCAGCTCCTCGACGACTTCGGGTGCACGCACGACGAGCTGGCCGACCGCATCGGTCGCTCCCGCCCCCAGATCAGCAACACGCTGCGGCTGCTGCGGTTGGCACCCAACGTCCAGCGGCGGGTGGCGGCCGGGGTGCTGTCAGCCGGCCACGCCCGCGCGCTCGTCACGATCGAGAATCCGGAGGTGCAGGACCGGCTCGCGAGCCGGGTCGTCGCCGAAGGGCTGTCGGTGCGGGCGCTGGAGGAGATCGTCGCGGTCGGCCCCGACGGGCAGCCCAAGCAGGCCAGACGCAAGGCGACGGGCCCGACGTTGACGTCGCCACGGGTCGCCGAGATCGCCGACCGGTTGTCCGACCGCTACGACACCCGCGTGCGCATCCAGCTGGGTCGCACCAAGGGCAAGGTCGTCATCGAGTTCGCGACGATCGACGACCTGGAACGCATCGTCAAGATGATGGATAAATAACTTTATCGACAAATAGACGAATCAGTTCAGGTACTCGGCCAGCTCGTTCAGGATGGCCGACTTGGGCTTCGCGCCGGTGATCGAGCGCACCAGCTCGCCCTTGTGGTACAGGTTGATCGTCGGCAGACCGATGACCTTGTACTGAGCCGGCGTGACGGGGTTGGCGTCGGCATCCATCTTCAGCACGGTCAGTTTGTCGGCGTTCTCCGCCGCGATCTCCTCGAGGATCGGGGCGACCTGGCGGCACGGGCCGCACCACGACGCCCAGAAGTCGACCAGCACGGGGCCCTCGGCCTCGAGCACCTTGCTCTGGAAATCCGCGTCGGTCACGACGCCCAGATCAGCCATCAGATTGTCTCCTCATCGATTTGTCGATTTAACGTCTTCAGTCGACCAGGGCGGGCGACTCGAGCTCGGCCAGGAAGCGTTCTGCGTCCAGAGCGGCGGCACAACCGGTGCCGGCCGCCGTGATGGCCTGCCGGTAGGTGTGGTCGACCAGGTCACCGGCGGCGAACACGCCACGCAGATTCGTGGCCGTCGACCCGGGCTGCACCAGGACGTAGCCCTCGTCGTCCAGGTCGACCTGGCCCACGAGCAGCTCCGAACGCGGGTCGTGCCCGATCGCGATGAACAGCCCGGTGGCGTCCAGACGGCGGGTCTCGCCGGTCTCGGTGTCGCGCAGGATCAGCGCCTCGAGCTTGTCCTCGCCGATGATCTGGGCGACCTCGCTGTTCCAGGCGAACTCCAGCTTGTCGTTGGCGAAGGCGCGGTCCTGCATGATCTTGGACGCCCGCAGCTCGTCGCGGCGGTGCACCAGGGTGACCTTGCTGGCGAAGCGCGTGAGGAACGTGGCCTCCTCCAGTGCGCTGTCGCCGCCGCCAACCACCACGATGTTCTGCTCGCGGAAGAAGAAGCCGTCGCACGTGGCGCACCAGCTGACGCCGTGGCCGGACAGCCGGTCCTCGTTCTCGATGCCGAGCTTGCGGTAGCCCGAGCCCATGGCCAGCACGACGGCGTGCGCGCGATGCTCGGTGCCGTCGGTCTGCGTGACGATCTTGACGTCGCCGGTCAGGTCGACCTTGACGACGTCGTCGGCGACCATCTCGGCGCCGAACCGCACGGCTTGGGCGCGCAGCTTGTCCATCAGGTCAGGACCCATGATGCCGTCGGGCCATCCGGGGAAGTTCTCGACGTCGGTGGTGTTCATCAGTGCACCGCCGGCGGTCACCGAACCCTCGAAGACCAGAGGAGCCAGGTTGGCACGCGCGGCGTAGATCGCAGCGGTGTACCCGGAAGGACCCGATCCGATGATGATCAGGTTGCGGATGTCGGACATTGCACTCCTCGACGTTCGTGTACTGGTGCCAACGCAGTCTAGGTTGCCCCTATTCCGCGATCAGGACCGACCGCGCACCGCGATCTCGTTGATCTGGCCGCGGAAGGCGCCCGCCTCGATCTCCGGCAGCCTGCGCAGCCAGATCACGATGTATCGGCTCAACACGTCACCGGGCAACGAGAACGTCGTGTCGGTGCCGACCTCGTCGATCGACGCCACCCGCTGCAGCCCGTCCAAGGAGCCAGGACGCTTCTCCACGGACGGGTCGGCGACGTAAAACGAGACGTCGTTGGGTTGGCCCGCCAGCTGGACCCGGACGGTCGACAGCTCGCGCACGCCGCCCAGATCCACGACCAACCCGACGCCGTCCTTGAGCCCGCCCAGGTCCGCTCGACCGAGGTAGCGAGTCGTCGGCCATCCCGTCGTCACGTCGCCGTCGATCGCCAGGTCGACCAGATCGGGGTTCTCCTCCCCGTCGCTGCCCTGGGGGTCGAAGTCGTGAACCGACCGGATCGGCAGGGACCGCACGGGGGTCGACTGGTCGATGGACGGACCGCCGTCCTGCGTCGCGTTGATCACCAGGAAGCCGATCACTCCCAGCAGGACCAGCGCGCCGAGCACACCGAGCCAGACCAGGGCGCGATCACCCCGGGTCGCCTGCTTGCCGCGTTCGACGGCCCGCTCCAGCGGCGTCGGCGGCGCGGGCTCGTAGGCCTTGGGACGTCTGCGCGGTGGTTCCAGCCCCGGTGGCGGACCGGCCGGCACGATCACGGGGTCGAGGCGCAGCAGGTCCGGCGACGACAGCCCGACGAGACTCGGTTGGTCGTCGTGCAGGTCCTCGTCCTCGCCGGCCAGACGCAGCACGCGGGCGATGTCGGCCGCTCGGGTCAGCGGTTGCTCGTGGTGGCGCGGAGGTCGCCCGAGGACCCGATCGCTGACGGTGTCGGCATCGCGCGACACCCCGGCGCGCACCTGGCGCGGGCGCAGCAGCCGCCCGTGCTCGGTCGGCGCGGCACGCAACCCGTCGACCGAACCGCCCGGCCATCGACTGGTCAGACAGGCGTAGAGCAGCTTTCCCAGCGACTCGACGTCGGTGCGCTCGTACGCCTGGAGGTCGGCGGGCGAGTCGCGATGGTCGGCAGGCGCCAGCGCTGTCGCGACTCCGAGCCCGACGATGCGCACCGCGCCGGACTGCTTGAGCAGCACCTGGTGGGGGGTCAGGCGGCGATGGAACACGCCGTGCTCGTGAGCGTGGGCGAGGGCCTCGGCTACTTCGGCCACCACCGTGGCTGCGCGGCGGTTCGGCAAGGGAGACTGCTGGAGCACCTGGTCGAGGGGGAACGCCCGCGCCCACTCTCGAACCACGAGGTGATGGCCCTGCTCGTTCTCGATCAGGTCCAGCACGCGCAGGAATCGTGGGTCGGTGACCGTGGTCGAGTCGCGGGCCGCTTGCAAGAAGTGGTCAGCCCGCGGATCGCTGCTGGCGAGCAGCTCGAGACCGACGTTGCGGTTCAGGACGCGGTCGTGCGCCCGCCAGGTGGCGGAACCGAGGCGTTCGGTCACGAGGTCCTGGAGCTCGTAGCGGTCGGCGAGCAGGTCGCCGGACGCCAGCAGCCGCCGGTCGCCCATCTCTCGCCTCCTTGCTTGCACTGGCAAGCGTAGATGCCGGCGGGGCTCTAGCGGCGGCGGCGCACGGTGTCGACCAGGTACCGGACCTCGGTCATCCCCAGCACCCGGGTCGCCAGCACGTACGCAGCCGTTCCGAGGACGCCGGCGACCACGACGATCGGGATCCCGCCGGAGGCGTGCTGCGCATCCAGCCCCCAGGACTCGAGGAGGGCGGCGCTGCCCAGCATGACGGCGGCGCTGACGGCGGCACTGACCGTGATGCGTGCAGCGAACCGCACCATCTCGTGATCGACGATCGGTCCGACGGTCCGACTGAGCACGGTCGTCGAGACGATGGCACCCACGACGTACGACAGCCCGAACGAGAGCGCCAGCACCGGCGCCACGTCGGAGGGTTCGACCTGGTCGAGGTGAACCAGGGTGACGCCGGCGACGATGTTGACGGCGGCGATGACCGCCTGGATCAGGAACGGTGTGCGGGTGTTCTCGTTGGCGTAGAACCCGCGCAGCATGACGTAGTGCAACGTGAAGGCGATCATGGCCGGCGCGAAGGCCTGCACCGTGTGACCGATCAGTGCGGTGTCACCTTGCAGGGCCCCGGCGATGCCCGCGACGGTCGCCAGCGGCACACCGAGGCAGGCGCAAGCGACAGCGAGCGGCACCACGACGACGAGCGCGAGTCGGACCGTGCGGCCCAGCTCGATCGTGAACCGGCGGTAGTCGCCGGCAGCGGCCAGCGACGACAGGTAGGGCATGATCGCGGTCGCGAGCGAGACCGTGATGACGCCGTGGGGAACTTGACTGACGAGGAACCCGAACGAGTACACCGTCGCACCGGCCGCCGGTACGCCGCGCTCGGCACCTTCCAGCGTCGCGCCGGTGCCGAGTCGATAGATGACGATCAGGGCGATCTGGTTGGCCACGATGAAGCACAACGTCCACCAGCTCAGGCGCAGGGTGTGACCCAGGCCGACGCCACGGAAGTCGAACCGCGGGCGGTAGCGGAATCCGGTCGCCCGCAGGTAGGGGACCAGGACGAGCGTCTGCAGCGCGATGGCCGCGGTGGACCCGCCGCCGAGCAGCAGGGCCTCGTTCGTCGTGAAGCCGTCGGTGCCGTCGGACGTCCCGACCAGGACGGCGTACAGCACGAGCACGACGCACGCCACGACGTTGTTGACGATCGGCGCCCACATCATCGGGCCGAATCGTTCGCGGGCGTTGAGGATCTGGCCGACCAGGACGAACGCCCCGTAGAAGAACACCTGCGGCATGCACAGCCACATCAGCAGCCGGGCCGAGTCGTGCTGGTGCGCGAACTCCGGTGTGAACAACGAACCGGAGAACACCAGGTGCATCAACCACGGCACCGCGAGCAACAGCACGACGGTGGCCAGGGCCAGGACCAGCAGGCCGAGAGTCACGACGCGCTGGGCGTAGGCGTCTCCGCCGTCCTCGTGCTCGCGCATCGCGCGCACCAGCTGCGGCACCAGGACGACGTTGAAGATGCCACCGGCCACCAGGATGTACAGCGCGTTGGGGATCGTGTTCGCGGTGTCGAACAAGTCGGCGTCGAGCGATTTGCCGATCACCACGACCAGCAGCCCCAGCCGCAGGAATCCGGTCAACCGGGACACGACCGTGCCCAGCGCCATCCAGGCGCTGGCGCGAGCCAGATTCGGTCGGTCGTCACTCATCGGGGTCACCGGCCGGCGAGGACGCTCCGGACCCTCGGCGGCGGAACCGGCGCACCAGCGCGAACACGACGAACAGGCCCGCCGCACCCATCGCTGCCCACAGCACCGCACCCACCTGGCTCGAACGGATGATGAACTCGTCGGTCGATCCGAACGTTCGTCCGTCAGGCGCCATCAAATGCACCGTGACGGTCGTGATGTTCTGTTCCTTCAGGTCGACGTCGACCGTGACGGTGCGCCGTTCACCGGCAGCGATGACGACGGGGGGCTGATCGGCGAAGTGCAGGGCGGGATTGCTGGACCTCATCCGCAGGCCGACCGAGATCGCCGTCGTCGATCCGTTGGTGATCGTGATGGGAAATCCACCCTCGGAGCTCGACAGCGTCACTTCCGGCGGGGCCATCACCGTGATGGACGACAGCTGAGAGGAGATCTGCGTCGCCACGGCGTTCGCGGCGGACAATCCTGCCGCACGGTCCGAGCGCCAGCGAATCCCCAGCACGCCGGCGATCTGGCGAGCGAGCGAGTCGTCGAGGTCGGGGCTGTCGACGGCCGCCGAGCTGAGCAGGTCGGCCGTCCGGGCTGCACCATCGATGACGGCGACCTGCTGGGACGAGATCGGGTCGGCGGTCGCGCGCGCGATCTTGCCCCGGTACCGATCGGCACGCGTCAACATCGACAGCGGCCGTGCCGTGGCGAACGAGGTGTCCTCATGGGTCCAGGTCGCTGCCGGACCGGGGTCGTAGCTTGGTCCGACGAAGACCATCGACTCGCGTCGTTCGGCACTCGACAGCGAGGCGAGGGCAGCGTCGGCATACACCTGCTGGTGCAGCGTGGCCAGGGTGCGTCGGCCCGGGACGTCGCGGGTGATGTCGTCGACCACGAGCAGCGGAAGATCCCCGCTGGAGGTGCGGTACCCGACGAGCAGTCCCGCGGTCGGATCCCAGTCGGGCAGTGCGGTCGACTGCACCAGCACCGGATCGTCGCCGCGTTCGCGCAGGGTGCGGAACAGCGACGCTGACACGCCGGAGGCCGACGGCCACGAGATCCGGTTGCGGGACAGTCCGAAGTCGTCGATCACGGCGTCGGTGGCGCGCTCGACGGCACTGAACAGGTACTGGCGTGCGTCGGCATCGGCGTGCAGACCGAGCACATCGGTGCGGTCGTAGTCCAGGATCAAGGCCGACGACAGGCTGGCCACGGCGATCAGGTCGTCGCGGAAGTGCTCGGCGACCGACGTGTCGATGGGGGTCAGCTCGTGCCCGGCTGCACGGCCCTGGGCCAGATCGTCCGCGGCGTCGACCAGGGCCGGGTCGACGACGACACCTCGACCGATGGGAGCAGCAGCGGAGACCAGGTCGAGCAGGTTGCGCAGCTGACCGCCCGGCGCCATCGACTCCAGCAGCTCGTCGGCCTCGACGATCGTCCCGTCCGCCGCGCGGGCGGACGGCATGAGCAGTGACCAGACCACGGTGGACGCCGCCTCGGGATGGTCGCCTTCCATGCGCGGCAGGAACGTCGTCGCTCGCGCGATCGAGTTGGCGTCACGTCGGCCCTCGGCGTCCGTGCCGAGGATCTGCACGCCGATCGGGTAGACGCCGTCGGTTCCGGTGATGGGCAGCTCGTCGACCGGGATCGACAGCGTGAACGTCGCCGACGTGTTCGGGTCCAGCGCGCCCAGCTCCTCGAACCGACCCGGCTCGATGATCCGGGTTCCGGTGAACCCGTTGTCGAGCGCGGCCTGCTCGTGCAGGTCCTGGCGATCGGTGAACGGGGTGGGCCGGATCAGCAGGTAGGCCTGCAGCTTGGACCAACGCTGCTTGCTGCCGTTCTCGACGACTCCGGACAGCCGGACGGTACCGGAGTCACCCAGCACGTTCGGCGTCAGCGAGGTGATCGTGACGCTGACCCCGGAGCCCTGGGCAGCGGCGGCCGGCGAGGCGGCCAGCGTCCAGGTCAGACCCGTGGCGACCAGCAGCATCGCGAACAGGCCACGCAGGGCTCCGAAACGATGGCCGATCACCCCGGCCATGTTAGTGGGGCGCCGGGAGCGGGGGCGTGGGTCGGTAGAGTGTGTTCTCGTGCCTGTCGAGTCCCAGCGGTCCCTCTCGGTCGAGCAGAGAGCTCGTATCGACCGGGCGCTGGACACCGCTTCCTTCCTGGCCGACCTGGGTCGTGCGTTCGCCGCGGACGGTCACGAGCTGGCCGTCGTGGGTGGCCCGGTGCGTGACGCCGTCCTGGGCAGGCCCGTCACCGACTGGGACTTCGCGACGTCGGCGACTCCGGACCAGATCGAGCGGATCGTCGAGCCGTGGGCCGAGGCCACCTGGGACATGGGGCGCGAGTACGGCACGATCGGACTGCGCCACGCCGGTCACGACCTGGAGATCACGACGTACCGCAGCGACTCCTACGATCCGAGCTCGCGCAAGCCGGACGTGACGTTCGGCGACAGTCTCGACGGCGATCTGTCACGGCGTGACTTCGCCGTCAACGCCATGGCGATCCGGTTGCCGTCACGAGAGTTCGTCGACTTGTTCGGGGGAGTCGACGACATCGAGCACCGACGGCTGCGCACACCCGTGACGGCCGAGCAGTCGTTCAGCGACGACCCGTTGCGGATGATGCGCGCCGCGCGGTTCACCGCCCAGCTGGACTTCACGGTCGCCGACGACGTCCTTCGAGCGATGACGGCGATGGCCGAACGGATCACGATCGTCGCGGCCGAGCGGATCCGGGTCGAGCTGGACAAGACGTTGCTGGCCGACCACCCGGTCGCGGGCCTGCGGCTGCTGGTCGACACGGGGCTGGCCGCACACGTGCTGCCCGAGCTGCCCGCCTTGATGCTCGAGCGCGACGAGCACCACCGCCACAAGGACGTGTACGAGCACTCCTTGACGGTGCTGGAGCAGGCGATCGCCCTGGAGCACCGGTTGCCCGACGGCGGCCCCGACCTGGTCAACCGGTTGGCGGCGCTGCTGCACGACATCGGCAAGCCCAAGACGCGGCGATTCGGCGAGGGCGGCGTGGTCACGTTCCACCACCACGACGTGGTGGGTGCCAAGCTGGCCCGCAAGCGGCTGACCGCGCTGCGGTACAGCAAGGACGTCATCGACCAGGTCAGCCGCTTGATCGAGCTGCACCTGCGCTTCCACGGCTACGGCTCGGGCGAGTGGACCGATTCGGCGGTCCGCCGGTACGTGCGGGACGCAGGCGACCAGCTGCAGCGACTCCACATCCTGACCCGGGCCGACTGCACGACCCGCAACGCTCGCAAGGCGGCGCGGTTGCAGCGCACGTACGACGGTCTGGAGGAACGCATCGAGGCGCTGGCCGCCCGCGAGGAGCTCGACGCGATCCGACCGGACCTGGACGGGACGCAGATCATGCAGATCCTCGGCATCGGCCCGGGTCGCGACGTCGGCGAGGCGTATCGCTTCCTTCTCGATCTGCGGATGGACCGCGGCCCGTTGAGCGTCGAACATGCCACCGAGGCGTTGTTGGCCTGGTGGGCTGCGCGGTCCGGCTAGTCTCGGTCTCGTGCCCGAACAACTCGACGGACGCGTCGCCCGCGGTGAGCGGACCCGCCGAGCCATCGTCGACGCGCACACCGACCTGGTGCGCGCCGGCGTCCTGAGGCCCACCGCCCAGGCGGTGGCCGACCATGCGGGGGTCTCGATCCGCACCCTGTGGTCGAACTTCAGCGATGTCGAGGCCCTGCTCGAGGCCTCGGTGGCTCGTTGGCTGGAGCTGGATCTGACGTGGTGGACGCCGGTCGATCCGCAGCTGCCGCTGTCCGAGCGCATCACGACGTTCTGCCGCCGGCGAGCCGACCGGCACGAGAAGATGGCGCCCGCGGCGCGGTCCGCTGCGCTGAGCGAGCCGTTCTCGGCCGCACTGCGCGCGTCACGACGTCAGCACGTCGAACGGCTGCTGGCCGACCTGGAGCACTCGTTCTCACCGGAGCTGGGTGCACGCACCGTGGACGGGCCGCGCAAGTACCACGAGCTGTACGTCGCTGCCTGCTGGCCCACGTGGTCTGTGCTGATCGATGACCTCCGGTTGTCGCGGGAACAGGCGACGGCCGTCATGATCGACGCCTTCCGCGACCACCTCGACGGCTGAGGGACGACGAACGGGCCGATCCCCGAAGGGACCGACCCGTTCACGGTCGAGATCGACTCAGCGCTCTTCTTCGCCTCGGATGTAGGCCTCGAGCTTGGCGCGTCCCAGATCGTCCGGACGCTGCTCCGGCGGCGACTTCATCAGGTAGGACGAGGCGCTCAGCAGGGCGCCACCGATGCCGCGATCCTTGGCGATCTTGGCCGCCCGGATGGCGTCGATGATGATGCCGGCCGAGTTCGGCGAGTCCCACACCTCGAGCTTGTACTCCAGGTTCAACGGCACGTCACCGAACGCGCGGCCCTCGAGGCGCACGTAGGCCCACTTGCGGTCGTCGAGCCAGGCCACGTAGTCCGACGGACCGATGTGGACGTTCTTGTCCTCGACCTTGCCGGCCAGCGGGCCGTTGAGGTTCGACGTCACGGCCTGGGTCTTGGAGACCTTCTTGGACTCCAGGCGCTCACGCTCCAGCATGTTCTTGAAGTCCATGTTGCCGCCGACGTTGAGCTGGTACGTGCGGTCCAGGACGACACCGCGGTCCTCGAACAGCTTGGCCAGCACGCGGTGCGTGATGGTCGCGCCGACCTGGCTCTTGATGTCGTCGCCGATGATCGGCACGCCGGCGTCCTCGAACTTCTTGGCCCACTCGGGGTCGGAGGCGATGAACACGGGCAGGGCGTTGACGAACGCCACGTTGGCGTCGATCGCGCACTGGGCGTAGAACTTGTCAGCGGCCTCGGACCCGACGGGGAGGTAGGACACGAGCACGTCCGCCTGGGTGTCCTTGAGGACCTGGACGACGTCGACGGGCTCGGCGTCGGACTCCTCGATCGTCTCCAAGTAGTACTTGCCCAGACCGTCGAGGGTGTGACCACGCTGGACCGTGACACCGGTCGGCGGCACGTCGGTGATCTTGATGGTGTTGTTCTCGCTGTTCTGCGTCGCCTCGGCCAGGTCGAAGCCGACCTTCTTGGCGTCGACGTCGAACGCGGCGACGAACTCGACGTCGCTGACGTGGTAGTCACCGAACGTGACGTGCATGAGACCCGGAACAGTCCCCGCCGGATCGGCGTCCTTGTAGTACTCGACGCCCTGGATGAGCGACGTGGCGCAGTTACCGACGCCGACGATGGCGACGCGAATCGGGTTCGAACCCATGGGTTCTCCTGTCTGGGTTGTGTTGATGGACAACTGTCATGAGGTGGTGGGTGGTGACTCGATCAGTCCTGCACGCTCGCGATCGATCAGATCGGTGAGCCAGCTGATCTCACGCTCGACCGACTCCAGACCGTGCCGTTGCAGCTCGGCCGTGTAGGCGTCGGCTCGGTCACGGCTGCGTTGCGCCGAACGACGAACGTTGTCGAGCCGCTCCTCGAGTCGGCTGCGCCGGCCCTCCATGATGCGTACTCGAGCAGCGCTGTCGGTGCGCGCGAAGAACGCGAACCGGACACCGAACGCCTCGTCGTCCCAGGCCGAGGGCCCGGACTCCTCCAGCATCTGGGCGAAGTGCTCCTTGCCCTCGGCGGTGAGTCGGTAGACGATCTTGGCGCGTCGGCTCCGTCCTTCGGGAGCAGGCGATCCGTCGGCCACGATGTAGCCGGCGGTCGTCAGCGCCTTCAGGCACGGATAGAGCGTGCCGTAGGACAACACGCGTCCCCAGCCCAGGAGCACGTTCAGCTGCTTGCGCAGCTCATAGCCGTGCATGGGTGCGTCGTGCAGCAGTCCGAGGACCGCCGTCTCCAACGCAGCACCGCGTCTGGCCATGTGAACACTCCCTGACAAAGTCGTGCATGTGTCTGTATATCGAAACGATACATCGAACCTCTGTATCGAGCCACAGACGCATGACAGTGACGTGTGTCACGATCCGACCTGCACCTGAGCACACTTCTCAGGTGCGTCCGGCACACTAGGACGGATCCGTGTTCCGATCCCCTGGGATCTCGACGAAGGAAACCTCACGTGGCACAGGCTCGACGCCGATCCAAACCCACCCCCAAGAAGGGCGGGCGACTCAGGTCGCTCGCTGCCGGCATCAGCGGGCAGGGCGCCGGGTGGACCAAGGTCGTGCGCTGGATCGCGTTCTTGTCGGTGGCCGGAATCCTCGCCGGAGCGCTGACCTTCTTCGTGCTCTACCGCGCCATCGCGATCCCCGATCCGAACGCGGACTTCCTGACGCAGACCACGACGGTGTACTACTCCGACGGCAAGCACAAGATCGGCACGTTCGCCAACCAGGACCGCGAGAGCATCCCGCTGTCCGAGATCCCCGCGTCGATGCAGGCGGCGGCCATCGCGGCCGAGGACCGCTCGTTCTACGAGAACCGGGGAATCGACTTCAAGGGCATCTTGCGTGCACTGCGCGACAACACCACGTCGGGCGAGATCACCGGTGGTGGCTCGACCATCACCCAGCAGTACGTCAAGATCCTCTACCTGACGCAGGAGCGCTCCTACACCCGCAAGGTCAAGGAAGCGATCTTGTCGATCAAGATCCACAACCAGCTGTCCAAGAAGGAGATCCTCGAGGGCTACCTCAACACGATCTACTTCGGCAACGGCGCCTACGGCGTCCAGGTCGCGTCGCAGACCTACTTCGGCAAGCCGGCCGCCGAGCTGGACTACGCCGAGTCGGCGTTCCTGGCCACCATCATCAACAGCCCCAGCTACTACGACCCCTACGTCGAGGGGGCCAAGGAGCGGATCCTGCCGCGCTACAACTACGTCCTCGACGGCATGTTGAAGTCCGGCGCCATCACGCAGGCCGAGCGTGAGGAGTACCGCGACAAGCTGCCGAAGTTCGTCAAGAAGAAGATCAGCAACCGTTTCGGCGGTACCAACGGCTACCTGCTCGACATGGTCAAGAAGGAGCTGATCGACGAGCTGGACTTCACCGAGGGCCAGGTCACCGGTGGCGGCTACAAGATCATCACGTCGTTCGACTACGAGCGGCAGAAGGCCGCGGTCGCCGCCGTCAAGGCCAACAAGCCCGACAAGGACGAGCTCAACACGGCCCTGGTGTCCGTCGAGCCGGGCACCGGTGCGGTGCAGGCGCTGTACGGCGGCCCCGACTTCGTCGAGAAGCCGTTCAACTGGGCGACCCAGGGCACCCAGCCCGGATCGACGTTCAAGGTCTTCGCCGTGATCGCGGCCCTGGAGGACGGCTACAGCCTCAAGACCCAGCTCAACGGTTCGCCGTTCAAGGTCGGTAACTTCCGCGTTCAGAACCAGGGCGACTCAGGCGGCGCAGCCTTCGGCAAGGTCTCACTGGAGCGCGCCACCCAGAAGTCCATCAACACCGCATTCGTCGACCTGACGTTGCAGATGGGCGACGACAATGTCGAGGTCGGTGCGCGCAAGGTTCTCGACGCAGCGGTCGAAGCGGGCATCCCGCAGTCGGTGGTCGACAAGATATCCCCGGTGGCGGTCACCTCCTTGGGCTATGCCCCCGTCGCGCCGATCGACATGGCGAATGCTTACGCAACGGTCGCCGCCGGCGGTGAACGGGCGGAGTGGTTCGTGGTCGACAAGGTCAGCAGCGACGACCAGACCCTGTACGAGCACAAGGTCAAGACGAAGCGCACCATCACCGAGGCCGTCGCCGGTGACACCATCAAGGCGTTGCGGAGCGTCGTCGGCAGCGGGGGAACCGGCACCCGTGGCCGCACGATCTGCCCGACTGGTGGCAAGACTGGAACGGCGACCGCCGGAAGCGAGACGGACCAGCACGTGTCATCGTCGTGGTTCGCAGGAATCACCCCTCACCTGGCGACCGCCGTCATGTACAACCGAGGCGTCGGCAACGAGAACCTCGAGGGCTACATGATCCCGTTCTACGGCGGCACCATCCCGGCCATGACGTTCAGGTCGTACATGAACGAGGCCCTGGAGGGTACCGACTGCGGCTCCTTCGTCAAGCCCGGCAACATCAAGGCCGACAAGGGCACCGAGTACAAGGAACCGCCGCCGAAGTGCAAGAGCAACGAGATGCTGAACGACAAGAAGGACGCCTGCGTCCCCAGGCCGGTGCCCACGTGCGACGTCGGTGAGGTCTTGAACCCCGATCAGACGGCGTGCATCCCCAGCCCGTCCCCCACACCGACCCCGACGACACCGACGTCCCCGAGCCCGACGTCGAGCCCGAGCACACCACCACCGGCCGAGTCGTTGTCGACCGGGCGCGAATGTCGACGCTGGGGGTACTCGTGGCAGTCCGGCGGCATTCTCGGCAGCGGCGAGTGCGTGGAGGCCTAGGCAGAGCGGCAGGTGCCGGTTACTCCCACACGACCTCGTCGAACGTGGCCGTCGTGTAGCGGACGGCGACCTCGATCGTGGCGCCCACGGCCGGAGGAGCGACGTCGGCGGGCAGGAAGATCAAGCTGACCTGCATGTGCGGGGGTTCGGCGAACCATCGTTGCTTGCCCTCGACGCTGAACGGCGACAAGGACAGTCCGGCGGCCTCCAGACCGCCCTTGGCGAAGGTCTTGCCCCGCTGGAGCACCCCACGGCCGACGCGGGGCGCCTCGAGACCGACTCCGTGGCTGGTGCCGCCGGCGACGACGAGCACGACGCCGTCGCGTGGCACGGTGCGCTGGCGGTAGCCGATGCGTTCACCGCGAGCGACGGTGTGACGATCCAGCACCCGGGCGCGAACCGACAGCGCCGACAGGTCGCCGAGCCACAGTGACGTCCCGATGCGACGACGCACCGTCAGCTGGGGGCGACTCTCGGCCAGCACCGTCGTCTCGACGGCCGACAGGTGGGACACGTACAGCGTGGTGGTCTGCAGCTGCGAGGCCAGCAACGCACCGGCCCAGCTCTGCGCCTCGCCCAGGTTCCCGCCCGGTGCAGGATTGGTCAGCGGAAGGTGGATCGCGAATCCGTCGACCACCAGCTCACCCAGCGCGGCGACGGCCTCTGCCAGCTCGTGACGGTCCAGACCGTGACGCGACATCGAGGTCTCGCCCTCGACCACGACGCGGGCGCCCGGGGCGCGGGCGGCCAGCTCGGCGACGTCCTCCACCCGGCCCACGGTGTGGACGACTCGCGGATCCAGTGCAGGTTCGACGGCGTGCAGGTCGGTCAGGAACGGGCGCCACGGCGTCAGCACCATGACGTCACCGGTGAAGCCGGCCAGGGCGCCGGGAACCTCGGCGTACGTGCCGACCGCGACCAGATCGGCACCCAACCGGTCGGCCTCGGCGAACAGCAGCTCGCGACCGAATCCGTAGCCGTTGCCCTTCACGACCGGGACGACGCCGGCAGTGGCCGCCTGGTCCAGGTGTGAGCGCCAGCGGCTGCGGTCGATGTGCAGGCAGAACATCGGTCACCGCCTCTTCAGGTATTGGGTGAATCCCAGGTACAACGCGCGGTTGAGCGGCAGGTCCCACTCACCGAGGTACTCCACGGCGTGACCGCCGGTGCCCACCTTGAACTGGATCAGACCCAGGTGCGGGTCGCCTTCGGCGAGCGTGTCGGTGATGCCGCGCAGGTCGTACACGTCGGCTCCGGCTGCGAGGGCGTCGCGCATCATCTGCCACTGGACGGCGTTCGATCCGCGCACGTCCCGTTTCGCCGTGGTCGAGGCGCCGTAGGAGTACCACGCGTGTGTCCCGACCCGGACCAGCGTCGTGGCCGCCACCAGATCGCCGTCGTGGTGCGCCAGGTAGAGCCGCATCCGGTCGGGGTCCTCGGCCGTCAGCGCGTCCCACATCCGTTCGAAGTACGACAGCGGACGCGGTGTGAAGTGGTCGCGCTCGGCGGTCTCGACGTAGACCCGATGGAAGTCGCCCAGGTCGTCACGACCACCGGTCGAGACCTCCACCCCGGCCTTGTCGGCCTTGCGGATGTTGCGGCGCCACAGCTGGTTCATCCCGGCCAGCACGTCGTTCTCGGTCCTGCCGGCCAGTGGCACGTGGAAGTTGTACTTGGGCTGCCCGGCCGAGAAGCCGCCGACCGACGGCACCTCGCGCCAGCCGGCCGTCCGCAACGTCCGGGCCACCTCGACCGCTGCGTGGTCGACTTCGTCGGCCGGAGCCTGCGTCAACGACCTGAGCGCCGGATCGGCGATGGCGGCCTTGATGGTCGGTGCGTACCAGCGGCGGGTGATGACGGGCGGGCCCATCCGGATGCCGAACGAGCCGGCCTTCTTCAGGTGGTCGGTCATGGGGCGCAACCAGGCGTCGAGGTCACCGCCCGTCCAGTCGATCGCCGGTCCTTCGGGCAGATAGGCCAGGTAGCGCTTGAGCTTGGGCAGCCGGCGGTACAGCACCAGTGCGGTCCCGACGATCCGGCCGTCGGCGAACCAGCCGATCGACTCCCCGCGCCACTCGTTCTTCACGGTCGCCCAGGCGGGAGTCTGCAGGAAGCTGACGGTCGAACGGGAGTTGATGAACGTCAGGTGTTCCTCGGCCGAGATGGTCCGAACCGTCAGCGTCTGGGTCACGCCGCCACGCTACCAACGCGAGCGACGAGACGTTCCGGGCTGGTTGCGTCTCCAGTCGTCGGTTAGGCTCGCCTAAGTGAACACGTATCGCGCCACCGTTCTCGGACGCCGTCAGCTCTCGGCCCATCTGGTGTCCATCGCGCTCGAGGTCGAGGGCGACTTCATCAGCACCTCGATCCCCGACGAGTACCTGCGGGTCATGATTCCGCCGGCCGGTGCCGAGCTGGTGCTGCCGACGATCGACTCCGAGACGTACTCCGTGACCTACCCCGAGGGGGCGGTCGAGCCGGAGTCGCGCGTCTACACCGTCTCCGACCACCGCATCGTCGACGGACGAACGCAGATCGACATCGACGTCGCACTGCACGACGTGGGTGTCGGCTCGGACTGGGCCCGCACGTGCGAGGCGGGTGACCAGGTGGGTCTGACGGAGGCACACGGGTTGTACGCCGCTGCCGACGACGTCGGCTGGCAGCTGCTGGTCTGCGACATCACGGGGGTGCCGGCCCTGGCACGCATCCTGCGCGGACTGAGCCCTGGACAGCGGGTGGAGGCGCACGTCGTGATCACCGACGAAGGTGACCAGGTCGCGCTGCCCAGCGCCGCCGACGTCGACCTGACCTGGCACCTCGTGCAGGACGAGCGGCACATCAGCGAGGCCCTGTCAGCCCGGGTCGTCGATCGTGAGCTGCCCGAGTCGGACCGGTACGTCTGGCTGGCCGGCGAAGCGCGTGCGAGTCGCGCCGCACGCAAGTACCTGCGTCGCACCCTCGGCTGGCCGCAGTCCGACTTCTACACCTGCGGGTACTGGCAGCTGGACGCCGAGAAGTGGAACGCCCGCTTCGAGCAGGTCGCCGACCGGGTCATCGCCGAGTCGATCGCAGCCGAGAAGAGTGCCGGGGGCGACCAGGGCGCGTACCTGGACGCGATCGACGAGATCTACGAGCGCGCCGGGTTGTGATGCTCGGCCCGTGAACCGCTCACGCCACGAACGCGTGGGCCGGGCGCGACGGGATGATCAACAGCTTCATCCCGGCCTCCTCCGGGGTGCGATCGGCCTTGCGATGATTGCATCGTCGGCATGCGGCCACGGCGTTGTCCCAGGTCAGGGTGCCACCGCGACTGCGCGGTATGACGTGGTCCACGGTCTCGGCGTGCCCGCCGCAGTACGCGCACATCTTGTCGCGCGCCTTGATCGCGCTCTTGGTGCACAGCTGCGGCCGGCGGTGCAACCAGCGCGTCACGACGTAGCGGACCAACCGCAGCACCTTGGGCACCGGGAACGGACCGAACGTTCCGCCGGCTTCCTCCTCGACGACCGCGACCTCGCGGACCAACATCTTGATCGCATGGCGCAAGGAGACGCGTTGCAGTGGTTCATAGCTGGCGTTCAGCACCAGTACCGATCCGTCCATGGCGCACTCTCCTGACCGAAGACTATCGCGACGCCCGCCGAACGGCCTGCAACGACGGGACGAAATCTGGTCGTCACGCGCGGTGTCCTACCGTGGGGACGTGGACACCCCGGAGCTGCTCGACGGATACGGCCCCGTCACGGGCTTCGACGAGATGTACGGCGACGGCGCGGTGCGGTCCACGTATCGCGGGGTCGCGGTGGCGTTCAAGCAGATGGGTCCCGACGAGGTCCGGCTGCGTGCGGACGCCCTCGCGTCGTCGTACCTGGACCAGGGGGTCACGTTCGGTGTCGCGGGCGAGGAACGGCCGTTCCCGCTCGACATCGTCCCGCGGCTGATCGAGGCCCCGGACTGGGTCGAGGTCGAGACGGGCGTCCGTCAGCGCGTGCTGGCGCTCGAGGCGTTCCTGGCCGACATCTACGGGGCGGGTGAGGTGTTCCGCGACGGTGTCGTCCCCCGACGCACCGTGGTCACCTCGCCGCACTTCCACCGCGTCGTCGCCGGACTCGACCCGGCCAACGGCGTGCGCATCCACGTCGCCGGCGTCGACCTGATCCGAGACGGCCAGGGACGGTTTCGCGTCCTGGAGGACAACGTGCGAGTCCCATCAGGCGTCTCGTACGTCATGACGAACCGTCGCGCCCTGTCCAACTCGCTGCCCGAGCTCTTCGCCGACCACCGCATCCGGCCCGTCGCCCAGTACTCCCAGCACCTGCTCGCCGCACTCCGCGCAGCAGCGCCGGCCGGCGTGACCGACCCGACGGTCGTCGTCCTGACCCCCGGCGTCTACAACTCGGCCTACTTCGAGCACACGCTGCTGGCGCGCACGATGGGCGTCGAGCTGGTCGAGGGTCGCGACCTGGTCTGCCGGTCCGGGCGGGTGCTGATGCGCACGACCAACGGCCTGGAACCGGTGCACGTCATCTACCGACGCATCGACGACGACTGGCTCGACCCGCAGCTGTTCCGCACCGAGTCGATGTTGGGCGTCCCGGGCATCATCAACGCGGCCCGCGCCGGTCAGGTGACCATCGCGAACGCGGTCGGCAACGGCGTGGCCGACGACAAGCTGATCTACACCTACCTGCCCGACCTGGTGCGCTACTACCTGTCGGAGGAGCCGATCCTCAGCAACGTCGAGACGTGGCGGCTCGGTGATGCCGAGCAGCGTGAAGAAGTGCTCGACCGCCTCGACGAGCTGGTCCTGAAGCCGGTGGACGGCTCCGGCGGGAAGGGCATCGTGATCGGACCGGCGGCGACCCGCGAGGAGCTCGACGAGCTGCGCGAGAAGGTGTTGAGCGACCCGCGGGCGTGGATCGCCCAGCCGGTCGTCTCGCTGTCGACCGTGCCCACCCTCGTCGAGGACGGCATCCGACCGCGCCACGTCGACCTGCGTCCGTTCGCGGTCAACAAGGGCGACGGCGACGTCTGGGTGCTGCCCGGCGGGCTGACGCGCGTGGCGCTGCCCGAGGGCGAGCTGATCGTGAACTCCAGTCGCGGCGGGGGTTCGAAGGACACCTGGGTCCTCGGCGACGTCGACGAGGGGGATGATGCGTGATGTTGAGCCGCATCGCCCAGTCGTTGTTCTGGATCGGTCGTTATCTGGAGCGCGCCGACGACACCGCTCGCCTGCTCGACGTGCAGACCCAGGTGCTGGTCGAGGACCCGGGCATGGACGAGCGCACGTCGTGCGAGCAGCTGCTGGAGGTCATGGGTGTCGAGCACTACGACGGCGAACCCGACCACCGGTTGATCCTGCGACTGCTGGCCCACGACCCGGACTCGCAGAACTCCATCGCGTTCGCGATCGGCGGCTGCCGCGAGAGCGCACGTGGAGCCCGAGAGACGTTGTCGACCGAGATCTGGACGGCCATCAACACGACGTGGCGCGGACTTGGTGCTGCTCGCTCGATGCGTCCGCCGGCGATGTTCGACTGGGTCCGCACCCGCACCGCGATGATCTCGGGTATCGCCGACTCGACGATGTCGCGCGATGACGGCTGGCAGTTCTTCCAGCTGGGTCGCAGCATCGAGCGTGTCGACATGACGGCTCGACTGCTCTCGACGGCAGCCCTCGCGTCGGGCCCGAAGGTCGCGTGGTCGACGGCGCTGCGGGCCAGCGGCGCCTACGAGTCCTTCATCCGGGCCTATCGCGGAGTCGAGGCCGACCAGGAGGCGGCCGAGTTCTTGCTGCTGGACCGCTGGTTCCCTCGGTCGGTGGTGTTCTCGCTCAACGAGGCCGAGAGAGCCCTCAACCGGCTCGAGCGCAGCGGTCGGCGCGCCGGATTCGGCGACGAGGCCCAGCGCCTGCTCGGTCGGGCTCGCACCGAGCTGGAGTACCGCCCGTTGTCGGACATCGTGTTCGACCTGCCGACCGAGATGGAGCGCCTGCAGCGCAGCTGCGCCGCCGCCAGCGACGCCATTGCGACCCGCTACTTCGCCGTCGCCGAGAGTCAGTCGGCCTGGCAGGGCGGAGTCATGCTGTGAGCCTCGCGCGAGGGGGGTCGGTTTCCCAACTTAAGTTGGTAAACCGCCACGATCTTCGGGTTGCTACCCCACGATGGTGGCGGGTTGCCGACGACGGAGGTCGTGGCTGATGGCTGAGTCGATGCAATTGCGGATCCGTCACACGACGGGGTACGACTACGACGCCGGCGCGACCGGATCGTTCAACGAGGCGCGGATGACGCCGCAGAACACGTCGGACCAGTTCGTCCTGCGGTCGCGCCTGGAGATCAAGCCGACACCGTGGGCGCTGGAGTACACCGACTACTGGGGGACGACCGTGACGGCGTTCCAGGTCCAGGAGCCGCACCACGAGCTCAGCGTCGTCGCTCAGTCCATCGTCGAGACCAGGTCGACGTCGGCCACCGGTCGTGGGGTCGCCTGGTCGGACCTGCCGGGGGTGGCCGACGAGCACTGCGAGTTCCTGGCCCTCAACGACTGGGTCCGCCCTGCGGAGAGCCTGCTCGCCGAGGTCGACGTCCTCCGCGCGGCAGCGACGCCGATCGACTACGCCCACGACGTCATGGCCTTGGTGCACGACCGGGTTCGGTACGTGCCGGGTAGCACCGAGGTCACCACGTCGGCAGCCGCGGCGTGGGAGAACGGCAGCGGCGTCTGCCAGGACATCGCGCACATCTCGATCGGCGCCCTGCGGCACGCGGGCATCCCGGCCCGCTACGTCTCGGGCTACCTGCACCCGTCGAAGGACCCGCAGGTCGACGAACCGGTCGAGGGCGAGTCGCACGCCTGGGTGGAGGTGTGGGACGGCGAATGGGTCGGATTCGACCCCACGAACCAGATTCCGCAGGGCACGCGGCACGTCGTGGTCGCCCGCGCACGCGACTACGACGACTGCCCGCCGCTACGTGGCATCTATTCCACGACGGGCGGATCCGACCTGTTCGTCGGGGTCGAGATCACCAGGGTGTAGACAGGTCGTATGGCTACCACCACGTTCGGGGGCGACCCCGTATCCCTCGTCGGCGAGCTCCCCCAGGTCGGTTCGACCGCGCCGGAGTTCACCCTGACCGATCCCAAGCTCGGCGACCTGACCCGCGAAGCAGGGCGGCGCACCGTCCTGAACATCTTCCCCAGCGTCGACACCGGTGTGTGCGCCGCGAGCGTTCGCAAGTTCAACGAGATCGCCGCAGGCCTGTCTGACACCGACGTCGTCAACGTCTCGGTCGACCTGCCGTTCGCGATGGCCCGCTTCTGCGGCGCCGAGGGCATCGACAACGCGAAGGTCGGTTCGGCGTTCCGCTCCTCGTTCGGCCAGGACTACGGCGTCACCTTGGCCGACGGCGCGTTCCAGGGTCTGCTCGCCCGCGCTGTCGTCGTGCTCGACACCGACGGCACGGTGCTGCACAGCCAGCTCGTGCCCGAGATCGGCCAGGAGCCGGACTACGACGCCGCGGTCGCTTCGCTGGGCTGAGCCCATTACTCTCGGGCCATGGCGCTCGTGCATCCCGGGTCGACGATCAGTCCGACCAAGTTGGAGATCGTGCAGTCCTGGCTCGGTGAGCAGGACTGGTTCACCGACGATCCATCGGCCCTGAAGGCCGGCCAGCGGTTCACCTACCGATTCCAGGACCCGGCCGGGGAGGTCGGCGTCGAGTCGGTGCTCGCGACCGTCGGCGACCGCGTGTTCCAGCTGCCGCTGACATACCGTGCTGCGGAGCTGGACGGTGGCGAGCCGTTCTTCCTGACCCAGATGGACCACAGCGCGTTGGGTCGCCGATGGATCTACTTCGGTCTGGGTGATCCGGTCCTGGTCACGCAGTTCGTGTCGGCGATCGTCTCCGGCGGCCGGTCGGTCGGACTGGAGTTCGAGATGGACGGCCAGATGCACACGGCCGACACCGCGGTCCGCGCCTGGGGCACCGGTTCGGGCGAGCCGGTCGGTGACGTCACGATCGACGACGTCGACCGCGGCGGTCCCGTCACGACGGTCCACACGCCGCTGGGCACGCTGTCGGTCCCGCACGTCCTCGACAACACGATGCCCGACTGCGACCGTGAGCTGCAGGGCACGTGGGACGGTCTGGAGGAGGACGTCACCCTCGCCACGTTGCGCTGAGCGGTTACCGTGAAAGCGTGAGTGACGAGCGCTACTACGCCGACCCCGTTCCGGACCTGCACCGCCCCTACGCGGCCGCCGAGGACCGGTACAAGCAGCACGACTACCGTCGCGTCGGCGACTCGGGTCTGTTGCTCCCGCCGGTGTCGTTGGGTTTGTGGTGGAACTTCGGGGACTCGACGCCGTTCGACTCCCAACGCGCGATCCTGCGACGGGCGTTCGATCGCGGCGTGACGCACTTCGACCTGGCGAACAACTACGGACCGCCGTACGGCGCGGCGGAGGAGAACTTCGGGCGCATGATGCGCGGCGACTTCAAGCCGTATCGCGACGAGCTGATCGTGTCGTCGAAGGCCGGTTGGGACATGTGGCCCGGTCCGTACGGCAAGCTCGGCTCGCGCAAGTACCTGCTGGCCAGCCTCGACCAGTCGTTGGCACGGATGAGCCTGGATCACGTCGACATCTTCTACTCCCACCGCGCCGATCCGACGACGCCGCTGGCCGAGACGATCGGTGCACTCGACACAGCGGTCCGACAGGGCAAGGCCCTGTACGTGGGCATCTCGTCGTACTCACCCGAACGCACGACCGAGGCGGCCCGGATCGCCGCCGAGCTGGGAACTCCTCTGGTGATCCACCAGCCGTCGTACTCGCTGCTGAACCGGTGGATCGAACGCGGTCTGCTCGCGACCCTGGACTCGCTGGGTCTGGGTTCCATCGGTTTCTCCCCGCTGGCGCAGGGTCTGTTGACCGGCCGGTACCTGGACGGTGCCGCCCACGACCGGGCCGGTGCGCGCAGATCGTTCTCCAACCGGGTGCTGACCGAGGACAACGTGCGTCGTTTGCGCGGTCTGGCCGACATCGCCGAGCAGCGCGGTCAGACGCTGGCCCAGCTCGCGATCGCGTGGACCTTGCGGCCCGGCGGCGTCACGTCGGCGCTGATCGGTGCCTCGTCGGTCGAGCAGCTGGACGAGAACCTGGCCGCCGCGGACAACATCGACTTCACGACCGAGGAGCTCGCCGCGATCGACCGGTTCGCCACCGACGCATCCGGTGTGGACATCTGGAAGGTCAGCGTCGACTCCTGACCGCTGGAGCAGATCTGTCCTAGGTTGGTCGCCATGGCAGAGCAGTACGTGATGGCGATCGACCAGGGAACGACCTCGACGCGGGCGATGATCTTCGACCACGACGGTTCGGTCGTCGCTGTCGACCAGGTCGAGCACCAGCAGATCTTCCCCCGGGCCGGGTGGGTCGAGCACGACGCGGTCGAGATCTGGGAGAACACCCGCAAGGTCATCGGTGGCGCGCTGGCGAAGGCGAACTTCAACAGCGGCCACATCGCCACGGTGGGCATCACGAACCAGCGCGAGACCGCGGTGGTGTGGGAGAAGGCGACAGGTCGACCGATCCACCACGCGATCGTGTGGCAGGACACCCGCACGCAGCAGTTCGTCGACGAGCTGGCCGGCGACCACGGCATCGACCGCTACGTCGACGTCGTGGGCCTGCCGTTGGCGACGTACTTCTCCGCGCCCAAGATCGCGTGGATCCTGCAGAACGTCGACGGTGCCCGGGAGCGAGCCGAGGCCGGTGAACTGCTGTTCGGCACGACGGACACGTGGGTGCTGTGGAACCTGACCGGCGGGGCGACGCACGACGGCGTCCACGTCACGGACGTGACGAACGCGAGCCGCACGATGCTGATGGACCTGCGAACCTTGCAGTGGGACGAGCAGATCGCCGCGGACATGGGTGTCCCGCTCTCGATGCTTCCCCAGATCCGGTCCAGCTCCGAGGTCTACGGCCTGTGCCATCCGGGCATCCTGAACGGCACACCGGTCGCCGGCATCCTGGGTGATCAGCAGGCAGCGACGTTCGGGCAGGCCTGCTTGGAGCGCGGCGAGGCCAAGAACACGTACGGCACCGGCAACTTCATGCTGCTCAACACCGGCACCGAACCGGTGCGTTCGCAGAACGGGCTGCTGACCACGGTGTGCTACCGGCTCGGCGACGAGCCGACGGTGTACGCGCTGGAGGGTTCGATCGCGGTGTCCGGATCCTTGGTGCAGTGGATCCGCGACAACCTCGGGCTGATCGAGAAGGCCTCCCAGATCGAGGACCTGGCCAAGCAGGTCGACGACAACGGCGGTGCCTACTTCGTACCGGCCTTCTCGGGACTGTTCGCGCCGCACTGGCGGCCCGACGCCCGCGGCGCACTCGTGGGCCTGACCCGGTACGTCAACAAGTCGCACATCGCCCGTGCGGTCCTGGAGTCGACGGCGTTCCAGACCCGCGAGGTGCTCGACGCGATGAACGCCGATTCGGGAGTCCCGCTGACCGAGCTGCGCGTCGACGGCGGGATGGTGGTCAACGAGACGTTGATGCAGTTCCAGGCCGACATCCTCGGCGTCGACGTCGTGCGCCCGAAAGTCGCCGAGACGACGGCCCTGGGTGCTGCGTACGCCGCCGGCCTGGCGGTCGGCTACTGGTCGGGCACCGACGAGATCCGCGCCAACTGGGGCGAGGGCAAGCGGTGGTCCCCACAGATGGACCCGGCCGAACGCGAACGACTGTTCCGCAACTGGAAGAAGGCCGTGTCCAAGACGCTGGACTGGGTCGATGGTGACACCCGGTAGCGCCGGTCGCCAGCGCGGGTGAGGCGATGGGCTTCCGCGAGCACCGTACGTCGCCACGCCTCACCTCGGCGGCTTCGCCGCGACCAGTTCCCGCTCCGCTGGCGGACGTGTGGCCTCCTCGCTGCGCTCGTCGCCACACGTCAATTTCCCGGAACGGCGCCTCTCCCGTAGACTCATCAGGTTGCCAGTCGGGCAACACGCTCCTGCTACGGAGATCCCGTAGCCGTTCAGTCCGAAGGAGACGCAATGAGTTTGCGCCCGTACGAAGTCATGGTGATCCTCGATCCGGATCTCGACGAACGTACCGTCGCCCCCAGCTTGGACACGTACCTCAACGTCGTGCGCCAGGACGGTGGATCGGTGGACGAGGTCGACGTCTGGGGCAAGCGCCGTCTTGCCTATGAGATCAACAAGAAGAACGAGGGCATCTACGCCGTCATCCAGCTCCAGGCCGCTCCGGCGACCGTCAAGGAGCTGGACCGTCAGCTGTCCCTCAACGAATCCGTCGTCCGCACCAAGGTCACGCGTCCCGACGCCCGTTGACCGACCTGTGGACGAACCGCTTTGCGGTGTCGTACCACTGCGGTTGACTGGAGTCCACGACCTGCGAGAGCCGAACCCAGAGGAATAGAGGCTGTGCCATGGCTGGCGAAACCATCATCACGGTAGTTGGCAACCTGACGAACGACCCGGAGCTGAAGTTCACTCCGTCCGGCGCACCGGTGGCCAACTTCACCGTCGCGTCGACGCCCCGTACGTTCGATCGACAGACCAACGAGTGGAAGGACGGCGAAGCGCTGTTCATCCGCTGTGATGCGTGGCGCCAGCTGGCCGAGAACGTCGCCTCGTCGTTGCAGAAGGGTCAGCGCGTCATCGTGACGGGCGCCCTGAAGGTCCGCAACTACGAACGACAGGACGGCTCCAAGGGCACCAGCGTCGAGATGACCGTCGACGAGATCGGTCCCTCGCTGCGGTTCGCCACCGCCACCGTCACCCGAACCAGCGGAGGATCCGGTGGTGGAGGCGGCGGCGCGGCTGCCAACCCGTGGGGAGGCGGCGGTAACGCCGCTGCTCCCGCGGCGCCGGCACAGCAGGGCGGCTGGGACACGCCGTCGTCGAACGACGATCCCCCATTCTGAGCATTCTGAAAGACACGAAGGAACATCATGGCCAAGCCCGTTATCCGGAAGCCGAAGAAGAAGAGCAATCCGCTCGCGGCTGCCGGCGTCACCGTCATCGACTACAAGGACACCGCGCTGCTGCGCAAGTTCATCTCCGATCGCGGCAAGATCCGTGCCCGCCGCGTCACCGGTGTCTCGGTCCAGGAGCAGCGTCAGATCGCCAAGGCGATCAAGAACGCCCGTGAGATGGCACTGCTCCCCTACACCTCCACCACTCGCTGAGGAAGGGGATCACGAACATGAAGCTCATCCTCACGCACGAGGTCTCCAACCTCGGCTCCCCCGGCGACATCGTCGAGGTCAAGGACGGCTACGGCCGTAACTATCTGCTGCCGCGCAACTTCGCGATCCGCTGGACCAAGGGCGGACAGAAGCAGGTCGACTCGATCAAGAAGGCCCGTGAGGCCAACGCGATCCACGACCTGGAAGAGGCGCAGGCACTCAAGGGCCGCCTCGAGGCATCGCCCATCAACGTGCCGGTCCAGGCCGGCCCGGGCGGTCGCCTGTTCGGTGCCGTCACGGTCACCGACGTCGCCGAGGCCGTCTCCGCCACCGGCGGCTCGGTCGACAAGCGACGCATCGAGATCGGTAACCCCATCAAGACGCTGGGAGCCCACGAGGTGTCGGTGCGGCTGCACCCCGACGTCGTGGCCCAGGTCAAGCTGAACGTGGTTGCGTCGAAGTAACGTCGCACCACCGCACACCATGAACGGCCGGCGCTCGATTCTTCGGGTGTCGGCCGTCGTGCTGTCCGGTGTCCTGCTGGCCGCCTGCACCGGCGGCGAGGCCGAGCAGGAGACCAGTCCTCGACCGGCGCCGAGTGTCGCGTGGTCCACCGCCGCTCCCGCCGAGGTCGTCGACGGCGGGACGTTGACCGTCGGCCTGCTGGGGCTGCCGGAGAACTTCAACCCCGAGCACTCCTCGAACAGCGACATCGACCTGTCGCTGTTGCTGTCGCCCACGACGGGTTCGGCGGTCCGGATCACCGAGGACGGCGACTGGGAGGTCGATCCGAGCTACGCCCGAGCGGTCGAGGTGGTCTCGCAGTCACCTCTGCGGGTCCGGGTGGAGCTGAACCGCGAGGCGGTGTGGCAGGGCGGTACGCCCATCACCGCCGACGACATGATCGCCTACGTCAAGGCCCACGACGGTTCCGACGACGACTACGACGTGTTCTCCACGCGCGGTTGGGACACGATCTCCTCGGTCGAGCAGGGCCGTGACGAGTACGAGTACACCGTCACGTTCGACGAGCCGATCGCCGACTGGCCACGGTTCGTCTATCCGGCGCTGCCGGCGGCGGTGTCGTCCAGCCCTGGGAAGTTCAACGAGCGATATGTCGACCGATTCGTCCCCTCGAACGGTCCGTTCATCGTCCAGGAGGTCGACCGCGACCGCGGCCGGATCGTGATGGAACCCAACCGGCGCTGGTGGGGTGCTGCGCCCAAGCTCGACCGGATCGTCTGGCAGACCGTCGACCCCGCACAGCAGGTGGCTGCCGTCGCCGGTGGTGAGCTCGACGTCGCGACGGTGCAAGCCGAGGGATTCGCCGCACTGGACGGCCAACAGGTCGACGGCGCCGCCATCCAGGTCGCTGCGGGGACCGATTGGACCCAGCTGACCATGAACGGCGCACGTGGGCCGTTGAAGCAGACCCAGGTGCGCCGAGCCGTCGCCGCGGCGTTGGATCGCGAGGCGCTCGCGGCGCTGTCCAGTGCTCCGGTCGGGGCCGTTGCGTCGGTCCCTGGCAGCTTCGTCCTCGTCCCGGGCCAGCACGGTTACGTCGACCAGTCCGATCGCATCGTCCACGACGTCGCGGCGGCGCGGGACCTGCTCGACGACGCCGGCTGGACCGTGCCGGCCGACGGCACGGTGCGCGAGCGCGAGGGTGAACCGTTGCGCCTTGTGATGCCGGTGCCGACCAACACCCCGACGATCGCCGCGCGGGCTCGGCTCATTGCCGAGCAGCTGGCCGTCGTCGGTATCGGGGTCGATCTGCAGTCGGTGCCGGCCGAGGAGTACTACAGCACGCGGATCATTCCGCTGGACTTCGACCTCGCGACGTTCACCCACGCCGGGTCGGCGTTCCCCGTCGTCGATGCCGAAGCGCTGTTCCACCCCCTGGACTCGGGCCGGAACTTCACCGGTCTGGACGACGAACGGCTTGCCGCCTTGTGGGACGCGGCCTCGACGGCGTTGTCCGATGAGGATCGCTCCGCGTCGGTGCAGAAGGTCGATCAGCGACTGTTCCGCGATGTGCCGATCGTGCCGCTGGGCATGGTGCCCCGGGTGGTGATCGTGCGTGACGGCGTCGTCAACATCGGTGCCTCCCAGTTCCTGCGACCCGACTGGACCCGCGTCGGGCACCGCGCCGAAGATTCCTGACGACTAAATTTCTTCCACAGGAGTGGACGACGTTTCCGCTGGTCAGGGGGGTTACCGATGGGTACCCACAGGCTTTGTCCACAGGCGCTTCCACGCCGCGTCCACATCGTCGTCCGCGATTCCCACACCTGCGGCCCAGTTGCCCACAGGCCTGTGTGCAACCGGCTTTGGATTGTCCGACCCCGGGCCTACCGTGAGGTCATGGTCCAGGTGAGCATCCGTTGAGCGCTGAGTTCTCCTACGCACCAGATGACGCCGGCGACGCATTCGCTCCCCCGCAGGACATGGCCGCCGAGCAGAGCGTGCTCGGGGCGATGCTGCTGAGCAAGGCCGCCATCGACCCTGCCAACGACCTGCTCGAAGGACGCGACTTCTACCGCCCGGCGCACGAGCTGATCTTCGACACGATCATCGATCTGTCCTCGCGCGGCGAGCCGGCCGACGCCATCACGGTCGCCGCTGAGCTGCAGCGCAAGGGCGAGGTCGCCCGCATCGGGGGCGCGCCGTACCTGCACACGCTGGTCTCGGGCGTCAGCATCGCGGCGAACGTCGACTACTACGCGCAGATCGTTCACGAGAAGGCCGTGCTGCGGCGTCTGGTCGAGGTCGGTCAGCGCATCGCCCAGATCGGTCAGGCCGGCCAGGGTGAGCTGGCCGACATCGTCGACCGGGCGCAGGCCGATGTCATGGCAGTCGACGGCTCGAAGGGCGCCAACGACTACCGCGTCATCTCCCAGCTGATTCCCGAGACGATCGACGAGCTCGAGGCGTTGGGTCAGCGCACCGGCGACGTTCACGGTGTCCCGTCAGGTTTCCCCGATCTCGACAACATCACGACCGGGTTCCGTGGTGGGCAGATGATCGTCGTCGCGGCCCGCCCCGGTATCGGCAAGTCCACGTTGGGGCTGGATTTTTGCCGTTCGGCCTCGATCAAGCACAAGATCCCCAGCGCGATCTTCTCGCTGGAGATGACAGCAGCCGAGATCACGACACGTCTGCTGTCGGCCGAGGGCAAGGTCAACGTGAGCGCCATGCGCAGCGGGCAGATGTCCGAGAGCGACTGGCGCAAGATCGGCAACGTGACGGCCAAGATCAACGCGGCCCCCATCGTCATCGACGACAGCCCGAACATGACGATGCCCGACATCCGGGCCAAGGCGCGGCGCATCCAGAAGGAGCACGGGCTGGGACTGCTGGTCATCGACTACCTGCAGCTGATGACGTCGGGCAAGAAGGTCGAGAACCGTCAGGTCGAGGTCTCGGAGTTCTCCCGTCAGATCAAGCTGCTGGCCAAGGAGCTGGACATCCCGGTCGTCGCGATCAGCCAGCTGAACCGAGGTTCGGAGCAACGCACCGACAAGACACCGATGCTGTCGGACCTGCGCGAGTCCGGTTCCATCGAGCAGGACGCCGACATCGTCCTGCTGCTGCACCGGGGCCAGCGTTCGGGTGAGGAGGCGACGTCGGCCACCGGTGGTGCCGCGACCGACCGCCTGGGCGAGGCCGACATCATCGTGGCCAAGAACCGCTCGGGTCCGGTCAACAAGGTCGCCGTGCTGTTCCAGGGTCACTACTCGCGGTTCGCGCCGATGGCCCACACCGAGGCCCCGCCCGCCGCAGCCGCCGGGGACTTTTACTGACGCGGCCGAGCGCAGCGAGGCAGTGTCAGTAACGCTAGGGCGAGGAACGAGCCCGGGAGCCGACGCGGCGTAGCCGCCGCCGCGAAGCGTCTGGTGAGTGGACATGCTCGCGCGACCCAGTCGTCGTGCGTCGCCTCGGTCGCTCGTGCCTCGCTCCCTCACGTTCGTCGCTGGCGCTCCTCACTGGCGACCGGCGGGTCGGCGTTCGTTGCCGGCGCGCATGGATCACGGGCGACGACGGGTTAGGCTCGCTTGCGTGATGACGCTCCTGCCGTTGGTCGACGGCGCCGGCGTCCCCGATTCGGGGCTCGCAGGGGCGATGGTCGAACTGATGGACGCGCTGGGGCTGCTGGGCGCCGGTATCGCGGTGGGCCTGGACAATCTGTTCCCACCGATCCCCAGCGAGCTGGTCCTTCCCCTGGCGGGCTTCGCGGCAAGTCAGGGCACGTTCTCGTTGGCGGGGGCGTTGATCGCGACGACGCTCGGGTCGGTCGTCGGGGCGTCCATCCTGTACGGGATCGGCGCCGTTTTCGGGCGCGAGCGCAGCGTGGCGATCTTCGCCGCCGTCCCGTTGCTGAAGGTCAGCGACTTCGAGCGCACGGAGGCCTGGTTCGCCAAGCACGGCAACAAGGCGGTGTTCTTCGGACGCATGGTGCCGATCTTCCGCAGCCTGATCTCGCTGCCGGCTGGGGTCGAGCGGATGCGTTGGTCGCTGTTCCTGGCATTGACGACGGCCGGCAGCTTGATCTGGAACGCGATCTTCGTCGTCGCCGGCTACCAGCTGGGCTCGAACTGGCACCGTGTCGAGCCGTATGCGGACGCGTTCCAGAAGCTGGTCATCGGCCTGGTCCTGCTGGTCGTGCTCGGTTTCGTGGTCGTGCGCGGTCGAGAGGCATGGGTGCAGCGCCGGAAGGGGTAACTGTACAGAGTGTGCAGGAAGTCGACGTAGAGTGGCGGTATGTCTGATGAGCACCGCGTCGTCGCCGAGGTCCACCCGCAGCTGCTGATCGGTGGTCGGTGGCAAGACGCCGAGGCCGGCGCGACTTTCCCCGTCGACGACCCGTCGACGGGCGCGGTGCTGGTCGAGGTGGCCGATGCGTCGGTCGCTGACGGCAAGGCGGCGCTGGATGCGGCCGTCGCGGTCCAGGCCGAGTGGGCCGCCACGCCACCGCGCGATCGCGGTGAGATCTTGCGCCGAGCGTTCGAGGCGATCAACGATCACGCCGACGACCTGGCGTTGCTGATGACGCTGGAGATGGGCAAGCCGCTGTCCGAGGCCAAGGCCGAGATCGCCTACGGCGCAGAGTTCTTCCGCTGGTTCGCCGAGGAGTCCGTGCGGATCTCCGGCCGCTACTCGACAGCACCCAACGGCGCCACGCGCTTGCTGACGCTCAAGCAGCCCGTAGGCCCGTGCCTGATGATCACGCCGTGGAACTTCCCGCTGGCGATGGGGACCCGCAAGATCGGTCCCGCCGTCGCGGCCGGCTGCACGATGGTCGTCAAGCCCGCCGGTCAGACGCCTTTGTCGATGCTGCGACTGGCCGATCTGTTGACCGAGGCCGGATTGCCCGACGGCGTGCTGAACGTCGTCACGACATCGCGCACCGGCGAGGTGATGGAACCACTCATCCGCGATCCGCGCCTGCGCAAGCTGACGTTCACCGGGTCCACCGAGGTCGGTCGCAAGCTCGTCGAGCAGAGCGCCGAGGGCCTGCTGCGGGTGTCGATGGAGCTGGGCGGCAACGCCCCGTTCCTGGTGTTCGAGGACGCCGACCTCGACCGAGCGGTCGACGGCGCCATGCTGGCCAAGATGCGCAACGTCGGCGAGGCCTGCACCGCCGCCAACCGGTTCATCGTGCACGAGTCGGTCGCCGATGAGTTCAGCCGCCGCCTCGCCGCGCGCATGTCGGCGCTGACGGTGGGCCGGGGCACCGAGGACGGTGTCGACGTCGGCCCGCTGATCGACCGCACGCAGCGCGACAAGGTCGCAGCCCTGGTCGACGACGCCGTGGCCAAGGGGGCCGAGGTGCTGTGCGGCGGTGAGACTCCGGACAACGACACCTTCTATCCGCCGACGGTCCTGGCGGGCGTCTCGGCCGACGCCGAGCTGGCGACCGAGGAGATCTTCGGACCGGTCGCGCCGATCTTCACCTTCGCCGAGGAGGAGGACGCCCTGCAGATGGCCAACGACACCGAGTACGGCCTGGTCGCGTACGCGTTCACGCAGGACGCGGGCCGCATGATCCGCGTGTACGAGGGACTGGAGACCGGCATGGTCGGCATCAACCAGGGCATCGTGTCCAACCCCGCTGCACCGTTCGGTGGTGTCAAGGCCTCCGGCTTCGGACGAGAAGGTGGGTCCGAAGGGATCGAGGAGTACCTGGAGACCAAGTACGTCGGCATCGCGCCATAGGACGCTTCGTCACACGCAGACGTCGGCGCGACGGGCATCGCCGCTCGGGGGTTCCCTGGTGAACTGCTCGACGTACAGCCGGGCGTACAGGCCGCCGAGCTCCATCAGCTCGTCGTGGGTACCGGACTCGACGATGCGACCGTCCTCCATGCCGAAGATCACGTCGGCGTTGTGGATCGTGGACAGTCGGTGAGCGATCGCGATCGTCGTACGGCCCGACCGGGCGCGCTCGAGCGCCTGCTGGACCAGGCGCTCGGTCTCGTTGTCGAGCGCTGACGTCGCCTCGTCGAGGATCAGGATGCGCGGGTCCTTCAACAGCACGCGGGCGATCGCGAGTCGCTGCTTCTCGCCGCCGCTGAGCCGGTACCCACGTTCGCCCGTGATGGTCTCGTAGCCGTCGGCGAACGACAGGATCCGCTCGTGGATGTTGGCGTCGCGCGCGGCGCGTTCGATCTCGGCAGCCGTCGCGCCGGGGCGGGCGTAGGCGATGTTGTCGCGAATCGTGCCGTGGAACAGGTAGGGCTCCTGGGTCACCATGCCGACCGAGTCGGCCAGCGACGAGAGCGTCAGATCGCGGACGTCGTGGCCGTCGATCAGCAGCGCACCCTCGGACACGTCGTAGAACCGCGGCACCAGGTAGGTGGCCGTGGTCTTGCCCGCTCCCGAGGGCCCGACGATCGCGGCGAGCTGACCCGGTCGCACCGTCATCGTGAGGTGCCGCAGCGCCCACGGCTCGACGTCGGCGTCCTGCTCCATGCGCACTCCGGAGTCGCCGAACCGGTCGCGATGGACCGATCCGCTGAGTCGACGCGGCTCGGGGTACCGGAAGGACACGTCGCGGAACTCCACCGAGCCGACCGGATGGTGCAGCGGCACGGCCGAGGGGCTCTCGGTGATCGCCGGCTCCAGATCGAGGTACTCGAAGATCCTGCGGAACAACGCCAGCGACGTCTGCACGTCCAGGGTCACTCGCATCAGCTGCATCAGTGGCATCTGCAGGCGAGCTTGCAAGGTCGTGAAGGCGACCAGCGTCCCCGCGGTCAGGTCGGCGCCGCCGAGCGACCCGGTGATCATGTATCCGGCGACGAGGTAGATCAGCGCGGGGGTGATCGCGAAGAAGGTCTGGACCGTGGCGAAGAACGCCCGGCCCGTCATGGCTTGCTCGACCTGCAGGCGGGTCTGTTGTCGATTCGCCTCGCGGTACCGCTCGACCTCGGCGTCACCGCGGTTGAACACCTTCGACAGCAAGATCCCCGAGACGCTGAGTGCCTCCTCGGTGATGGCGGTCATCTCCGACAGCGACTCCTGGGTGCGTCGCGCCAGCCGTTGTCGGCGCCGGCCGACCTGCAGCTGGATCCAGATGAACAGCGGCATCACGATCAACGTCAGGATCGTCAGCTTCCACGACAGCAGCACCATCGCGATGAACGCCGCCGTCACGGTGACGGTGTTCTGCAGGATCGTGGTGGCGGTGTCGGTCAGGACGGTCCGCACGCCCGCGACGTCGTTGGCCAGGCGCGACTGGATCGCTCCGGTCTTGGTCGCGGTGAAGAACGCCAGCTCCATCTTCTGCAGGTGGGCGAACAGGTCGCCGCGCAGATCGGCCATGGCCGAGTTGCCGACCGTCGAGGTCAACCAGTTCTGCCCGATGCCGATCAGGGCCGTCATGATCGGGATCAGGCACATCGCCGCGACGAGCCAGGTCAGCAGCTGAAGATCGGGATCGGCGTCGGGCGGGAACAGTGCCTGGTCGAACACGGCCTTGGTCAGGAACGGCACGATCGAGGTCAGCACCGCCGACAGCACGACAGCCATCGTGACCAGCACGATCTTGCCGCGGTAGGGCCTCAACAGCCCGGCGACACGGCCCAGAACCGAGTCGGTACGCGACGGTTCGAGCGGGGCCGTTGAGCTCATGGTCCGACCCTATAGTCGTCACGAATCGGTGTCGTGATCGTTGTGTCACTGACTACCCTCAGGGGACCGACCGAGGAAGGGCACATCGTGGACTGGCTGGCGAACTGGGCTGAGGACGTCAACTGGCTCCACCTCGTCACGATCCCGATCTTCACCGGCGTCATCGGCTGGTTGATCAACTGGACCGGCCTGATCATGTTGTTCAACCCGGTCCACTTCCACGGCTTCACGGTCCCCGGGATGCGACAGCTGGCCGGCGTGCTGCCGCGCAAGCTGCAAGAGGTCCCCGGCATCCTGCAGGGCGGTCTGGGCTGGCAGGGCATCGTGCCTGCTCGAGCCGCGAAGATGGGCAGCATCGCGGTCGACAAGGCGATCTCCAAGCTCGGGACGCCGCGCGAGTTCTACCAGCAGCTCGAACCCGAGCAGATCGCCAACCACATCGTCGAGGTGTTCCAGCCCGAGGTTCCCGAGCTGGTCGACGAGGTCATGATGCGCGAGCACCCCCGCTTGTGGCAGGACCTGCCGCTGAGCTTCCGGCGCGCGGTGCACCTGCGGGTCCAGGCGCAGCTGCCGAAGGTCGTCGGCAACGTCACCGACGAGATCGGCACCCACATCGACCAGCTGCTCGACCCCAAGATCATGGTCATCGAGCACTTCCGCAAGAATCCGGCGCTGGTCGTCAGCATCTTTCGTGACTTCGGTCAAAAGGAGCTGAACCTGATGGTGCTGTTCGGCTTCGTGTTCGGCTTCCTGCTCGGCATCCCGGTCGCCATCGTCGACTCGATCTTCCACCTGTGGTGGCTGCTGCCGATCATGGGCGTCATCGTCGGTTGGATCACCAACGCATTGGGCATGTGGCTGATCTTCGAACCGCCCGAACCCAAGAAGCTGCTCGGCATCATCCCGGTCCACGGTCTGTTCCTGCGCCGCCAGGACGAGGCCGCCGAGGTCTACGCGCGGATCATCGCCGACGACGTCATCACGTTGGAACGCATCGGCGACTTCCTGCTCGACGGGCCGCGCGGTGACCGCACGCGCCAGATGCTGGCCACGGCGTTGCGTCCGGCGATCGACCGCGCGCTGGGTCCGGCGCGCGGCATGGTGCGAGTCGCGGTGGGTTCGAAGAAGTTCGACACGATCCGCGACTCGGTCGCCGTGGAGGCGGTGGGCCGCACCCTGACTCCGTTCAAGGATCCGGAGTTCAGCAAGCAGCAGTCGGAAAAGATCCGTCTGCTGATCGCGACTCGCACCAAGGACCTGCCGCCGCGCGACTTCGTCGAGATGATGCGCGCCGCGATCAAGGAGGACGAGTGGATGCTCTACGCCCACGGCGCCATCATGGGTCTGGCCGGAGGGTTCTTGCACCTGGCGATCTTCGGTTCGGGAGGATGAACAGGTGAAGGACGACGACCTACCACCACTGCCCGACCTGGGCGCCGAGCAGACGCCGCTGAGCGATCTCATCGGGCCGGCCATCGACGCGATGCCAGGACTGGCCCGGATCGGCGCCTCGGCCTGGCTGCACTCGGCCGAGTGGGGGGCTCGCACCACGGCGCGCACGGGCTTTCGACTGCTGAAGTCCATGCGCGATCCCGACGAGGCATCGGCGCTGCTGCGGGACGCGACCGAGGTCGTCGGCGCCGTCACGGGTGTCATCCGAGCCGTCAGCAGCGGTGTCCCGCTGTCGCGCGCCTTGTCGTTGACCGGCGACTCGATGACGCCGTCGCTGGGAGCCGAACCGTCGACGACCTCTGCCGACGAGCAGCTGCGGCGCCGAGGCGCCGAGCTGCTCGAGCGCTCACGAGACGTGTGGGACGGCAGCGCGGCTCATCCGGCGTTCGCCCGCATCCTCGGCGAGCTGGCCCCGGACGAGGCGCGCATGTTGCTGCTGCTGCTGCAGAAGGGCCCGCAACCCAGCGTGGACGTCAGGACCGGCGGTCCGCTGGGCATAGTCAGCAGCGAGCTGCTGGCCCGCAACCTGACGATGATCGGCGCTCAGGCCGGGGTCCGTTACATCGATCAGGTGCCGGCCTACATCAACAACCTGTTCCGGTTGGGGCTGATCTGGTTCTCTCCCAACCCGGTTCGAGATCCGATGGAGTACCAGGTGCTCGAGGCGCAACCTGAGGTGCTCGACGTGCTGCACGGGGCACGGTTCGCCAAGCCCGTTCGGCGCAGCGTGCACCTGACCCCGTTCGGGGACGACTTCTGCCGCCGCTGCCTGGTGGACGTCGAGGTGTCGGCCGGGTCGTTCCCCGAGCACGCCACACCCGAGAACGACTCGGCGTCGAAGTAGAACTCAGGGCGTGAACCGACGCAGCCGCAGGCTGTTGGTCACGACGAAGACCGAGCTGAACGCCATCGCGGCCGCTGCGATCATGGGGTTCAGCAGGCCGGAGGCCGCCAACGGGATCGCGGCGACGTTGTAGGCGAACGCCCAGAACAGGTTCCCCTTGATCGTGCGCAGCGTCGCCCGCGACAGACGCACCGCGTCGACGGCCGTGGCCAGATCGCCCTTGACCAAGGTCAGGTCCGAGGCCTGGATCGCGACGTCTGTCCCGGTGCCCATCGCGATGCCGAGGTCGGCTGCCGCCAACGCCGCGGCGTCGTTGACACCGTCTCCGATCATCGCGACGGTCCGGCCCTCGTCGCGCAGACCGGTGACGACGTGCAGCTTGTCGGCGGGGCTCACCTCCGCGACGACGCGATCGATGCCGACGTCGGCCGCCACCGCTTCTGCCGTGGCGCGGGCGTCGCCGGTCAGCAAGATGGGCTCCAGGCCCAGCGATCGCAGATCCGCGATGGCCTGGCTCGACGTCGGCTTGACCGAATCAGCGACCGTGATCGTGCCGCGGAACCGACCGTCCCAGGCCACCGCGATCCCGGTGGTGTCGTCGGGCACGTCGATCTGCTGTTCGCGCAGCCAGCTGGGACGGCCCACGGCGACGGCGTGTCCGTCGACGTCGCCCGTGACACCGAAGCCCGCATGATTGGTGAATCGTTCGACGGGCAGCGGTTCGGCCAGCGCCGCGATGGCTCGGGCGACGGGGTGCTCCGAGGCGTGCTCGACCGAGGCGGCCAGCCGCGCGAGGGTGTCCTGGTCGACGCCGGGCTCGGGCCGGACGGACTGGACCGCCATCGTGCCGGTCGTGACGGTGCCGGTCTTGTCGAGGACGACGGTGTCGACGACGCGGGTCGACTCCAGGACCTGCGGCCCCTTGATCAAGATTCCCAGCTGCGCGCCCCGGCCCGTGCCGACCATCAGTGCGGTCGGTGTGGCGAGTCCGAGGGCACACGGACAGGCGATGATCAGCACCGCCACACCCGCGGTGAAGGCGTCGTCGAGACTGCCGACGAAGGCCCAGACCACGAAGGTCGCAATGGCCAGCACGATGACCGCCGGGACGAACCACCCGGAGATGCGGTCGGCGAGGCGTTGGACCTGCGCCTTGCCCTCCTGTGCCTGCTCGACCAGGCGGGCCATCTGGGCCAGCATCGTGTCGGCGCCGACCGCGGTCGCCTCGACGACCAGGCGCCCGTGGCTGTTGATGGTCGCCCCGGTCACGGAGCTGCCGGGCCCGACCTCGACCGGCACCGACTCACCGGTCAGCATCGACTCGTCCACGGCGGAGTGACCGTCCGTGACCGTGCCGTCGGTGGCGATCTTCTCGCCGGGACGCACGACGAACCGGTCACCGACGCCGAGCTCGTCCAGCGGCACGGTGGTCTCGAGCCCGTTGCGCAGGACGGTCACGTCGCGGACGCCCAGATCCATCAGCGCGCGTAGTGCCGCGCTCGACTGCTTCTTGGCGTTGGCCTCCAGGTAGTGGCCGGCCAGGATGAACGTCGTGACGACGGCCGCCACCTCCAGGTAGATGTGACCGTCTCCGGTCCAGATGCCCCACAGCGACCACAGGTACGCCGCGCCGACGCCCACGCTGACCAGGGTGTCCATGGTGGCCGCGCCGTGGCGGGCGTTGACGAGCGCCGCGTGGTGGAACGGGTACGCGGCCCACAGCACGACAGGCGTGGTCAGTGCCAGCGCGAACCACTCCCATCCGGTGAATTGCCAGGGCATCACCATCGAGACGACCAGGACCGGCAGCGTCAGCGCGGCCGAGACCTTCAGGCGTCGCAGCATGCTCTGCGCGCCGTGGTCGCCGTGGTGGTCGGTGTGCGTCGCGTGCTCGGTGGCCGAGTACCCCGTGGCCGACACGTTGTCGATCAGGTCCTGCAGGCCGATGTCGGACGTCACGTCGACGCGGGCGCGACCCGTCGCGTAGTTGACCGATGCGGTGACGCCCTCGAGCTTGTTGAGCTTCTTCTCCACCCGCATGGCGCACGACGTGCACGTCATCCCGTGCACGTCCAGGACGTGGCGTGTCGGCTCGGTGGTCATGCCAGCGGCAGGTCCCTCGGGCCTGCCAGTGCGTAGCCGGCTTCTCGTACTGCTGCGTCGACCGCGCTGGTCTCGAGCGGGCCGTCGCTGGTGACGGTGACGGTGGACGTGCCGCCGGCGACCAGGTCGACGTCGACGGAGGTCACGCCGTCGAGGGCCGAGATCTCCTCGGTGACGGCACCGGCGCAGTGGCCGCACGTCATTCCGGTGACTCGGTAGGTGCTGGTGTTCATGGTGTTCCTCTCAGGAGCGGACGAGACGGGCGATGGCGGCGGTCGCCTCGGCGACCTTCTCCGACGGGTCCCCCGACCGGGCGGCGTCGACGACGCAGTGGGCCAGGTGCTCGTCGAGGAGCTTCAGTGCGACGGCCTCCAGCGCTCGGGTCGTTGCGGAGACCTGGGTCAGCACGTCGATGCAGTAGGTGTCGTCCTCGACCATGCGGGTGAGGCCTCGGACCTGTCCCTCGATGCGCTTGAGGCGGGCCAGCACGGCCTTCTTGTCGTCGGAGTAGCCGGGGTGATCGCTCATGAGCCCATGATACCCCTAGGGGGTATAATTTCCCATCGAGGACCTACTCTCGTGACATGAGTGACATCCCCGGTCTGGACGGCGAGCTCGGTGTCGAGTACAGCGAGGTCGGACCCGACAAGGTCGTTGCGACGTTCACGATCACCGAACGTCACCTGCAACCGTTCGGCATCCCGCACGGCGGGGTCTACTGCGCGGTGCACGAGTCGACGGCCAGCGTCGCCGGGTTCATCTGGCTCGACGGCCGCGGTGTCGCGGTCGGGGCGAACAACTCGACCGACTTCCTCCGCCAGGCCAAGCTGGGGGACACGATCACCGTCACCGCCACACCGATCCATCGCGGTCGCACCCAGCAGCTGTGGCACCTCGATTCGGTGGACCAGGACGGCCGGCTGATCGCTCAGGGACAGGTCAGGCTGGCCAATCTGGAGCAGGACGTCCCACCGGAGGCGTTCGAGCGGTACGGGCTCGCGGCGACCCGGTAGAATCGTCCTCGTCGGCGCGACTGGCGTTGAGGTGGGAACCACCGGGGAGCGTCCGACGACCGCAATCACGCGGGACCGTTCGCCTGGGCCCCGTCAGCCACCACCTGCTGACCGAGAGGCCCCCTGCACGATGATGATGACCATGACTGCGCCTGACACCACCCAGCTGCTCGAGGACGCCGACATCCGCGTCCTGCTGCTGGAGAACATCCACGAGGACGGACGCGACTTCCTGCGCGGCAAGGGGTATCAGGTCGAGACGGCCGACCGCGCGCTGGGCGAGGACGAGCTGATCGAGGCGATCCAGGGCGTCCACATCCTGGGTATTCGCTCGACCACCTACATCACCGAGAAGGTCCTCGACGCCGCTCCGGACCTGCTGGCCATCGGTGCCTTCTGCATCGGCACGAACCAGATCGACCTGCCGGCCACCACTCGACGCGGCGTGGCGGTGTTCAACGCGCCGTACTCGAACACCCGCAGTGTCGTCGAGCTGGCGATCGCCGAGATCATCTCCCTGGCCCGACGACTGCACGAGAAGTCCACCGACATGCATGCCGGGGTCTGGAACAAGTCGGCCGCCGGCAGCCACGAGGTGCGCGGCCGCACGCTGGGCATCATCGGATACGGAAACATCGGCAGCCAGCTGTCGGTCATCGCCGAGGCGCTCGGCCTGAAGGTGATCTTCTACGACATCGACGACAAGCTGGCCCTGGGCAACGCCAAGCGCTGCTCGACGTTGGACGAGCTGCTCGCCGAGGCCGACGTCGTGTCACTGCACGTCGACGGTCGCCCCGGCAACGCCGGGCTGTTCGGCGAGGAGCAGTTCGCCGCGATGAAGCCGCGCTCGCTGTTCTTGAACCTCTCGCGCGGGATCGCCGTCGACACCGGTGCACTGCGCGCGCACCTGGAGTCCGGTCACATCGCCGGCGCAGCGCTCGACGTCTTTCCCGTCGAGCCCAAGCGCCAGGGTGACCCGTTCGAGTCCGAACTGCGAGGCGTGCCGAACGTCATCCTGACCCCGCACGTGGGTGGCTCGACCGAGGAGGCCCAGCAGGACATCGGCCGCTTCGTGGCCTCGAAGCTGCGCACGTACACCGCCTTCGGCGGCACGTCGCTGAGCGTCAACCTGCCGGAGATCAACCTGCCGGCCGATCAGGGCAAGCACCGCATCGCGCACGTGCACCGCAACGCTCCGGGGGTCCTGGCGACGATCAATGGTCTGCTGGGCGAGCACGGCGTCAACATCGAGGCCCAGTCATTGGCGACCCGCGGCGAGAACGGTTACGTGCTGACCGACGTCGTCGCCCCGCTGCAACCCGAGGTGCTGGCCGCACTGGCTGCGCTGCCCGAGACGGTTCGTCTGCGTCAGCTCAGCTGAGCGGTGCGGTGCGGGTGCGGCGGATCATCGCTAGGCTGCCGTGACATGAGCTACCCACCACCGCCCGGAAGCTACCCGCCACCGCAACCCGCCTACGGGGGACCTCAGGACCACCCGAAAGGCACTCAGATCCTGGTGTTCGGCATCCTCGGGCTGGTGTGCTGTGCTCCCTTCGGGATCGCGGCGTGGGTCATGGGCAACGGCGTGCTTCGCGAGATCGACGCTGCCCCGGGACTGTACGCCAACCGGGGCACGGTCAACGCAGGGCGGATCTGCGGCATCGTCGCGACGATCTTGTGGATCGCCGGCCTCGCGTTCTACGCCATCATGCTGGGTCTCGGCGTCGGCTTGGCCTGAGTATCGCCTGTTCCAGCGCGCGGTCGAACCGGGCCGGGTCGCCGGGGACGTTCGCGATCAGATTTCCCGACGCGATGTAGGTCGCGACATCTGTCGCGCCGATCTCGATCGCGATCTCGCGCAGTCGGGCGACCGATCAGCTGAGCCCGAAGGGGGGGTACTCGTCGGTCAGCAGGTTGGCGTAGGCGTTGACGCGGGTCTGCCAACGCAGGAAGCCCACGACGAAGTTGCCCAGACCTGACGGCCACCGTCCCAGGATCAGCACCGCGAAGAAGCCGATGCCCACCACGACGTAGAGCGCGATGGCGATGAAGAAGCCGACGATCATCAGCGGGATCAGCATGAACAACCGGAAGAAGATCGTCAGTCGGTTGCGGTGGTCCACTGCCGGGACGATGTCGACCCTGACCCGATCTCCGCCGGCGTCGGCGAACGAGGTGTCGAAGGTGAAGGGTGGGTACTCCTCACGCAGGAACAGCATGTAGCTGCTGACTCGCGCCGAGTAGCGCGACATCAGGACGACGACGGCCTGCAGTCCTTGGGGGATGCGGCCGGTGATCACGCCGGCGAACCAGCTGATGAACACCATGATGCCGGCGGCCAGGCTCAGGACGTACAAGATGACCAGGTGCGGAATGGCCAGCAACCAGTGGACCAGCGGCCGCCAGCGGGCCACCTTCTGGGGAGCATCGAAGGAGAACTGGACCGGGTAGCCGGTCGCGGGTGCGGAGGGAGGGGGAGGCACGGGGGTACTCATGCCCCACACCCTAGAGTGCAGCAGCCAGTTCCGTCGCCTGTTTGATCGCGCGCTTGGCGTCGAGCTCGGCAGCGACGTCCGCGCCACCGATCACGTGCACGGGCTTGCCCGCCCGTTCCAGCGGCTCGACCAGGTCGCGGACCGACTCCTGGCCCGTGCACAAGATGATCGTGTCGACCTCGAGCACCCGAGATCGGTCACCGACGGTGATGTGCAGGCCGGCGTCGTCGATGCGGTCGTAGGTGACCCCCTTGACCATCTCGACGCCGGAGTCCTTCAGGGTCGTGCGGTGCACCCATCCGCTGGTCTTGCCCAGTCCCTTGCCCAGGTCGGTGGTCTTGCGCTGCAGCAGGGTCACGGCCCGACGAGGGGGCGTGAGCGTCTTGGTGGCCAGGCCACCGCGTTCCAGAGCCGGGTCGGTGACGCCCCAGCGCCGCATCCAGTGCTCCAGCGACTCGTGGGGGTCGTGCAGGCAGAACTCGGCGACGTCGAAGCCGATGCCGCCTGCCCCCATGATCGCCACACGATCGCCCACCGGCGCGCCGTCGCGAATCACCTGCTGGTACGTCAGCACCTTCGGGTGGTCGACGCCCGGGATGTTCGGAATGCGCGGTTCGACGCCCGTCGCGACGACGACCTCGTCGAAGTCGACCAGGTCGCCAGGACCGACCCGGGTACCGGTGTGGACCGTGACGTCCTTGAGCTCCAGCTGACGCCGGTAGTAGCGCAGCGTCTCGGTGAACTCCTCCTTGCCGGGGATGCGTGCCGCCAGCGTGAACTGGCCTCCGATGTCCGGCAGCGCCTCGAACAACGTGACGCGGTGTCCGCGACCGGCGGACTCCACCGCAGCCGCGAGACCGGCAGGACCGGCCCCGACGACGGCGAGCTGCTTGGCCGAGCGGGTCGGTGAGAGCACCAGGGTGGTCTCGTGGGCGGCGCGCGGGTTGAGCATGCAGGTCGCCCGCTTGTTGCGGAACGTGTGGTCCAGGCACGCCTGATTGCAGGCGATGCAGATCTGGATCTCGTCGGCGCGGTCCTCGGCGGCCTTCTGGACGAAGAACGCGTCGGCCAGCAGCGGCCGGGCCATCGAGACCAGGTCGGCCTGGCCGTCGGCCAGGATCTGCTCGGCCACCTCAGGGGTGTTGATCCGATTCGACGCGACGACCGGGACGCCGACCTCGGGTCGCAGCTTGCCGGTGACCCAGGCGAAGGCGGCGCGGGGCACCGACGTGACGATGGTCGGGATGCGCGCTTCGTGCCAGCCGATCCCGGTGTTGATGATCGAGACCCCCTCGGCCTCCAGCGCCTTGGCCAACGCGACGGTCTCGTCCCAGCTCTGGGCGTCGTCGACCAGGTCGAGCAGGCTCATCCGATACATCACGATGAAGTCGTCGCCGACCAGATCGCGCGTGCGGCGGACGATCTCGATCGGGAAACGCATCCGGTTCTCGGCGCTGCCGCCCCAGCGATCGGTCCGGTTGTTGGTGCGAGCGGTCAGCATCTGGTTGATCAGATAGCCCTCGGACCCCATGATCTCGACGCCGTCGTAGCCGGCGCGTCGGGCCAGGGCTGCTGATTGGGCGAAGTCGGTGGCCGTCCGGTCGACCTCGGCGGTGGACAGCGCCTTGGGGCCGCCCAGCGGCGTGATCGGTGACTTGATCGTGGAGGCGCCGCGCTTGAACGGGTGGTAGCCGTAGCGACCTGCGTGCAGGATCTGCATGGCGATCTTGCCGTCGTGCTCGTGCACGGCGTCGGTGACCAGTCGGTGCTTGTCGGCCAGCTTCTTCGACGTCATGAGCGACCCGAGGGGCAGCAGCCAGCCGTGGCGATTGGGCGCGTACCCGCCTGTCACCGACAGCGCCACGCCGCCCTTGGCCCGCTCGGCGAAGTAGGCCGCGAGCTCGGGCAGGTGCTTGGACCGGTCCTCCAGGCCGGTGTGCATCGAGCCCATGATCACGCGGTTGCGCAGGGTCGTGTGGCCCAGGTCGAGGGGGCTGAGCAGGTGCGGGTACGAGGTCATCAGGGGCTCCTGGTCAGAATGAAGGAATGATCGGTAGATGGTCGGCGAAGTTCTTGGTCGTGGCCGGGGTGTTCAACGTGGTGATCTGGCCACGATTCGCCAAGGCGGTGGTCGACGACGACCGCGCGTGGACCGGTGCGCACTGGGACAGCGCTCCGACGGCGTTCTTCTGGGTGCACGCGGTGCTCATCACGACGGCGATCGTGATCGGTCTGGGTGTGCTGGCGGTCGGCGTCCTGGCTCACCGGTCCGCCAAGGTCTGAAGGATCTCGTCGCACCAGTCGATCGCGCCTTGCTCGGTGCGGATGCCGCCGCGGAGCACGAGCCATCCGCCCACCTGGTCGTCGTCGAGGGCCGACGGGTCGGGATAGAACTTGGCCGCGCTGCTTTCGTAGTAGGTCAGCTTCTCGACGTGCTCGGCGCGAATGCGGCGGACGTCGTCGACGATGGCGTCGCGGTCGCCGAACGGCAGCGCTCGCAGCTTGACCGCGAACGAGCTGCGCAGTCGCTCCGGCGGCGTGGGTCGGGCGGTCCAGTCGAACAGCTCGGTACGTCCGGCGTCGGTGATGACGTAGACCTTCTTGTCGGGCCGACCGTCCTGCTCGACCTCGCTGACCTCGACCAGCCCGGCTTCGGCCATGCGGCCCAGGACCTTGTAGATCTGCTGGTGGGTGGCGCTCCAGAAGTGGCCGATCGACTTGTCGAAACGTCGGCCCAGCTCGTAGCCACTGGCGGATCGTTCGGCCAGCGACACCAAGATCGCGTGCTCGAGTGCCATGCGGCGAGGATATGCAACTAATTGCATGTGGTCAACGCGATAGTCTGCGGCGGTGGATCTGGAGCGTCGTGCCGAAGAGCTGCTCGATCCGGGCGCGTTCGGCTACTTCGCCGGTGGTGCCGGCGCCGAACGCGTGCTGCGCGAGAACGTCACCGCCTGGGCCGATCACCGCTTGGCGCCCAAGGTGCTGGTCGACGTGTCGCGCCTCGACACGTCGATCACCCTGTTGGGCCGTGAGCACTCCGTGCCGTTCCTGATCGCTCCGATGGCCTACCAGCGGCATGCCCATCCGGCCGGAGAACTTGCGACAGCGCGCGGTGCCTCGGCGGTCGGTGCCGGGATGATCGTGTCGACCCAGACCACGACGCATCCCGAGCAGATCGCCGCCGAGCTCGACGGCCCCGGTTGGTTCCAGCTGTACGCGATGCGTGACCCGGCCGTCACCGACGCGTTGATCGACGCGGCCAGGGAGCAGGGGTACGAGGCCCTCGTGCTGACCGTGGACTTCCCGGTCGGCGGACTGCGGCAGCGCGACATCGACTCGGGGTTCGCCGTGACCGAGCCGACGTACGTCGACTCCATCGCCGGGGGTGGCCGACCGCTCTCCCCCGCCGAGCGACACCACCAGCACGACCCGTCGCTGACGTGGGACTCGGTCGCCCGTATCGCGGAGCGCGCGGGACTACCGGTGCTGCTCAAGGGCATCCTGCGTCCCGACGACGCCCGACGCGCGGTCGACTGCGGGGCGGCCGGGATCGTGGTGTCGAACCACGGCGGGCGTCAGCTCGACGCCGTCCTGCCGACGGCTCATGCGCTCGCGCCGATTGTCGACGTCGTCGGGGGGCGCTTCCCGGTGATCGTCGACGGCGGCATCCGCCGCGGCAGCGACATCGCGGTTGCCCTGGCACTGGGTGCGGACGCCGTGCTGATCGGTCGGCCGGTGCTGTGGGGTCTGGCCACGGGAGGCGAGCAGGGGGTCATCGACGTCCTGTCCCAGCTCGTCGAGGAGCTGCAGAACACCCTCGCCCTGGTGGGGTGTCCGTCGGTCAGGCAGCTGGACCGGTCGTTTCTCGCAACGCCGCCATGACGGCGAGCGCTGCCTGACGGCCCGCCCGGTTCGCGCCGATCGTGCTCGCCGATGGTCCGTACCCGACGAGCTGGACGCGCGGGTCCGCCACCGCGGTGGTGCCGTCCAGCTGGATGCCGCCGCGTGGGCTACGCAGCCCGAGGGGAGCCAGGTGATCGATCGCGTGCCGGAAGCCGGTGGCCCACAAGATCACGTCGACGGACTCGAACGCCCCGTCTGCCCACCGCACCCCGTCGGGTTCGATCCGCTCGAACATGGGTCGTCGTGCGGCGTAGACCCCCATCCGTTCGGCCTCGCGCTCCTGATCGCGCAGGCGCAGGCCCGTCACGCTGACGACACTGCGTGGCGGTAGGCCCACCCGCACGCGCTCCTCGACCTTGGCGATCACCTCTCGCCCGATCTCGGGGGTGAACTCCTCGGTCGACCACACCGGTTCGCTGCGGGTGGCCCACACGACGTGCGCGGCCAAGGGCGCGATGGCGCCCAGGAACTGCACGGCGGACGCGCCGCCACCGACCACCAGCACGCGACGGCCGCGAAAGCGCTCCGCCTCGGTGTAGTCGACGGTGTGCAGCTGCTCGCCCGCGAACGTCTCGATGCCGGGGTAGTACGGGACGAACGGGCGCGTCCAGGTGCCGGTCGCGTTCACCAGTGTGCGCGACGTCCACGTGCGGTCGCCGGCCGTGGTCAACAGGAGTCCGTCGCGGTCCTCGACGCGATCGACCAGCACGGGGCGAAGGACCGGCAGGTTGAACGTCTCCTCGTAGTCGGCGAAGTACCGAGGGACGTATCGGTTCGCCTGCTCGCCGTCGACGTCGCCGGGTTGGTCGAGACCGGGCAGGTCGGCGACCCGGTGCACGTCACGCATCGTCAGCTCGTCCCACCGGTGCTGCCAGGCTCCGCCGGGGGCGTCGTTCGCGTCGAGCACGACGTGGGAGATGCCGCGACGAGCCAGGTGGTACGACGCCGACAGGCCCGCCTGCCCTGCGCCGATCACCAGGCTGTCGAGTGGACCCATGTCAGGTGCAACTCGACAGGTCGCCGAATTGGTCCTATATTCAACGGATGTTGAATAAGGCGATCGAGGTGCGGGGCCTGCGTGTCGTGCGCGGCGGTCGCGCGGTCCTGCCCGATCTTCAGCTGAGCGTGCCGACCGGCCGCGTGACGGGGCTGCTCGGGCCCAGCGGCTGCGGCAAGACGACCCTGATCCGCTGTCTGGCCGGCGTCCAGGAGATCGAGGCCGGAGACGTGACGGTGCTGGGTGAACCCGCCGGATCGTCGACGAACCGTGCTCGCGTCGCGTACGTGACCCAGTCCAGCTCGGTCTACCCGGACCTGACGGTTCGCCAGAACCTGGAGTACTTCGCCGCGCTGCACGGGGCCGCGCCGGACGCGATCGACCGGAGCCTGGCTGCGGTCGACCTGGCCGATCGGACCGACCAGCTGACCGGCGACCTCTCGGGGGGTCAACGATCGCGCGTCTCGCTGGCCGCCGCCTTGCTGGCCGACCCGCAGCTGCTCCTGCTCGACGAACCGACGGTCGGCCTGGACCCGGTGCTGCGCCGCGACCTGTGGAACCTGTTCGCCGACCTCGCCCAGCAGGGCCGGACGCTGCTGGTCTCCAGCCACGTCATGGACGAGGCCGGCCGATGCGACGAGGTGCTGCTGATGCGCGAGGGCCGGATCCTGGCCCAGACCTCCCCGGCCGATCTGCTCACCCGGACCGGTGCCGACGACCTGGAACGCGCGTTCCTGCAGATTGCCGAAGGAGAACAGGTATGAGGGGAGAACAGGCATGAGCCGCACCCTCGCCACAGCCCGCCGGGTGCTCCGCCAGCTGTCGCACGATCGCCGCAGCGTGGCGATCATCGTGGTGCTGCCGTCGATCCTGCTGGTGCTGTTCCGCTACGTCTACGACGACCGACCGATGATCTTCGACCGAGTCGGACCGCAGATGCTGGGTGTCTTCCCGTTCATCGTGATGTTCCTGGTGACGTCGGTGACGATGGTCCGTGAGCGCACCTCGGGCACGCTCGAACGGCTGATGACGACGCCGCTGCGTCGGGGGGAGCTGATCGGCGGTTACGCGATCGCCTTCGCGATCGCCGCGCTGGTGCAGTCGTTGGTGAGCTCGGCCGTGGCGGTCTGGGGACTCGGCCTGGACATGGGCGCCGTCGTCGTGCTGTTCGCCGTCGTCGACGCACTGCTGGGTACCGCGCTCGGCCTGTTCTTCTCGGCGTTCGCGCGAACGGAGTTCCAGGCGGTGCAGTTCATGCCGGCGGTCGTGATCCCCCAGCTGTTGCTGTGCGGACTGCTGGCCCCACGCGATCAGATGACCGACGTGCTGAGCTGGTTGTCCAACCTGATGCCACTGACCTGGGCGACCGACGCCTTCACCGAGTCGCTCACGACGTCGGGGCTGAACGGCGCGATGTGGCGCGACCTGGGAATCCTGACCGCCTGCGTCGTCGTCGCGGTGGCCGGTGCTTCGTTGACGCTTCGACGCAGGACACCGTGACCGGGCGACGACCGGGCCGACCGGCGGGTCGGTCCGCAGGGGACACCCGCGCGGCCTTGATCAGTGCCGCACGCGAGCAGTTCGCGTCACGGGGGTTCGGGGGGTCCTCCGTGCGGTCGATCGCGGCGGCGGCCGGTGTCGACCCGAGCCTGATCAACCACCACTTCGGTAGCAAGGCCGGTCTCCTGGTCGCCACGATGGAGCTGCCCGTCGATCCCGTGGCCAAGATCGCCGGAGTGATCGAGCAGCCCCTGGACGGTCTCGGCGAACGGCTGGTCCGGACGTTCCTCGAGACGTGGGACCCGCACCGTGACGTGTTCGCCACGATGTTGCGCACCTCGATCGCCGACCCTGACCACGCTCCGGCCGTGCAGCTGGCACGCACCGTGGTGGTCACGATGGTGGCCGAGGCGGTCGGTGACGAGCTGAGGGCGGCGCTGATCGCCTCGCAGGTGATCGGCCTGGCGACGATGCGCTACGTCGCGCGGATCGAGCCCTTGGCGAGCGCGACGATCGACGACGTCGTCGCCGTGTACGGCCCGGTGGTTCAGGCCGCTGCAGCGCCGCCGGCCTGAGCCGCCGTCCGGTCGATCACCCGGATGACGAGCTCGGGATCGTCGATCATCGGCACGTGCCCGCAACCGGGCAGTGCGACGTGGTTCGCCTCGGGCAGACGTTCTGCAGCGAGTCCGGCCTGGCCGTAGAGCAGGATCTTGTCGCGGGTGCCCCACGCGACCGTGGTCGGGACGTAGATCGGCGACCTGAAGGCGTAGCGGACGCCGGCCTTGAGCACGCCGAAGAACCCGCTGCCGTCGCGCAGCGCGCGGGTGTCGCCGAGGAAGTCGTCGAAGCTGATCCGGTCGCCGTGCTCGTACAGCGTGCGACCCAGCAGCCGGCGCAACCGCTTGGACCGCAGCAGCGGCTTGACCGTGACCTCGGGCAGGAACGACGTGGCCTTCAGTCCGACGAGGACCCCGAAGGCGACGAGTCGGTCGAGCCCGCGGAAGAACCCGGCCGGGCTGAGCGCGGTGACGGACCGGGCCAGACCGCGGGCGCCGAGCTCGAGCGCGATGGCGCCGCCCAAGGAGTTCCCGACGACGTGCGGACGCTCGATGCCCCAGGCCGCGAAGTTCGCGGCCAGGTTCTCGCACGCGATGTCCATCGAGTACGGCGTGCCGGGTGCGTAGCCGGGCGACTGGCCGAACCCGGACAGATCGATGGCGAAGACGTCGTAGCGCGTGGCCAGCGTGTCGACGATCGGGTTCCAGGCCTCGCGGCGGTGGCCGATGCCGTGGATCAGCACCAGGGGTTCCCCAGCGCCTCGACGGGTGTACTCGATAGCGGCGTGCATCATGGCGACGAGCGTACAAGTTGAACAGTGACAGTGTTACTGTCACAATCATCGGGTGACTGGTCCACTTGCAGGTGTCAGAGTCGTCGAGATGGTCGGAATCGGCCCCGGCCCCTTCGCAGCGATGCTGCTGGCCGATCTCGGCGCCGACGTGATTCGCATCGATCGTCCCGGCGGAAACATCTTGAAGGTCGCCCCGCCCGAACGCGACATCACCGGCCGCGGCCGCCCGTCCGTCGTGCTGAACCTGAAGGATCCGCGCGCGGCCGACGTCGTGCTCGACCTGGTCGAGAAGGCCGACATCTTCCTCGAAGGCTTCCGGCCCGGCGTGACCGAACGGCTCGGCATCGGCCCGGACGAGGCGCTGGCCCGCAATCCCCGGATCGTCTACGGGCGCATGACGGGTTGGGGGCAGCACGGACCGCTGGCCCACAGCGCCGGCCACGACATCAACTACATCTCCGTCGCCGGTGCGCTCGACCCGTTGGGGCGCGCGGGCGGGCCCCCGCAGATCCCGCTGAACCTGGTGGGCGACTTCGCCGGTGGTTCGCTGTACCTGGTGGTCGGCGTCCTCGCGGCGCTGAACCATGCGCGGCAGACCGGTGTGGGACAGGTCGTCGACGCCGCGATCACCGACGGCACCGCTCACCTGTTGTCGATGCCGCTGACGATGGTCGGCGCCGGGGTCTGGAGCCCCGCGCGCGGCACCAACCTGCTCGACTCGGGCGCCCCGTTCTACGACGTGTACGAGACCTCGGACGGCTTGTGGATGTCGGTCGGCGGGCTGGAGCACCAGTTCTACGCCGCCATGCAGGAGATCCTGGGCGAGGACCTGCCCGATCGCGACGATCTCGAGCAGTGGCCGGCCTTGCGCGCCAAGCTCGCCGAGATCTTCGCGACCCGCACGCAGGCCGAGTGGACCGAGCTGTTCGACGGTACCGACGCCTGCGTCGCGCCCGTCGTGCCGATGCACCAGGCACACACGCACCCCCACAACGTTGCTCGCGGCACCTACGTCGAACGCGACGGCCTGGTGCAGCCCGCGCCGGCCCCGCGGTTCTCCGTCACCGAGGCCGAGCTCGGCCGTGGACCGTCCGGTCCCGGCGCCGACACCACCGAAGCACTCACAGCGTGGGGCATCCCCGACGTCGACCAGCTCATCGCCGACGGCATCGCCGTCCAGGCCTAGCACCGACCCCCTCCCAACCAGAAGGACACCCATGCAGCGCAACATCTTCGAAGCCGACCACGACTCCTACCGCGACACCGTGCGCTCCTTCCTCGAGAAGGAGGTCGTCCCGTTCCACGACCAGTGGGAGAAGGACAGCATCGTGCCCCGCGAGGTGTGGGAGAAGGCCGGTGCCCTCGGCATGCTTGGGTTCAACCTGCCCGAGGAGTACGGCGGCGGTGGCATCGACGACTTCCGCTTCAACGCGGTGCAGAGCGAAGAGGTCATCAAGGTCGGCGCGAGCGGGCTGGGCTTCGTGCTGCACACCGACCTCGTCGCGGGCTACCTGTTGTCGTACGCGAACGAGGAGCAGAAGAAGCGCTGGCTGCCCGGCATGGCCACCGGCGAGATCATCACCGCGATCGCGATGACCGAGCCCGGCACCGGTTCGGACCTGCAGAGCGTCGCGACCACCGCCATCAAGGACGGCGACCACTACGTCGTCAACGGCTCGAAGACGTTCATCACCAATGGCATCAACGCCGACCTGGTCATCGTCGTGGCCAAGACCGACCCGAGCCAGGGCGCGATGGGCACGTCGCTGATCGTGCTCGAACGCGGCATGGAGGGCTTCGAGCGCGGGCGCAACCTCGACAAGATGGGCCTGAAGGCACAAGACACCGCCGAGCTGTCGTTCGACAACGTGCGCGTGCCGGTCGAGAACCTGCTCGGCGAGGAGGGCAAGGGCTTCATCTACCTGATGGAGAAGCTGCCCCAGGAGCGCTTGACCATCTCGGTCGGCGCGATGGCCGCGACTCGTCGCATCATCGACATGACCTTGGACTACGTCAAGGAGCGCAAGGCGTTCGGCAAGCCGATCGGCTCGTTCCAGAACTCGCGCTTCGTGCTGGCCTCGCTGGAGACCGAGTACCGCATCGGGCAGGAGTTCATCGACCGGTCGATCATGGCGCTCAACGCCAAGGAGCTGACGATCGAGGAAGCGGCGATGGGCAAGTGGTGGACCACCGAGCTGCAGAACAAGGCCGCGGCCCAGTGCCTGCAGCTGCACGGCGGCTACGGCTACATGAACGAGTACCCGATCTCCAAGGCGTACACCGACAGTCGGATCCAGACGATCTACGGCGGCACGACCGAGATCATGAAGGAGATCATCGGTCGCAGCATGGGCCTCTGACTGCTTGTCAGCGACTCGTCAGCGGGGTTTGTGAGGCTCCCAGTCTCACCTATGACTCTTTGGAGACTCCCCCGTGTTGTATTCGACCCCGCGTCGCCGCCGTTCGATCGGTACCTTGCTTGCCGCCCTTGCCGTTGCGTTGGCACCGTTGAGCATTGCCCCGCCGAGCACTGCAGCAGAATCGGCGTACGTCGTTTTCTCATCTAATCGAGCCGAGGACCGGTTCAACCTGTTCCGGATGAATATCGACGGGTCGGGGCTGACTCAGTTGACGTCAGGGGGCCCCAACGCGACGAGGCCTGCGATTTCGCCTGACGGCACCAAGATCGCCTATTCGTCAGGTGTTTCGTTGCGGGTGATGAACTCGGACGGGTCCGGAGTGGAGACGTTGGCTTCGACCTACACGTGGGTCGGTTCGGTCGACTGGTCGCCTGATGGCAGCAAACTCGTCTACACCGAGTCAGGTGGAGGCAGCGGAGTCTGGAAGTTGCATGTCATGAATGCTGACGGCACTGATGACCAAGTGATTCTCAGTGCCCCCATTCTGCGGACCGTGACCTTCGCTCCGGACGGGAACATCCTGTACGGCACTGCAACCAACGCCGGCGTATATGGCCGTCCCCAACTGTGGGTGACCTCGCCAGATGGTGATGACAGGCGTTTGCTGCGCGAGAGCGGGTTTGACGACTTCGCACTCGCTCCCAACGGTCGAGGTGTCGTGCTGACCGAAAACGTGTGGGACGGAAGCAAAATTCTCGGCGGACTGTTCTACTGGGATGACATCGCCAACCTCAGCATCCCCAACTATCCGGCGACCACGACCCTGTGGGCTGGCACCGGGTTCGTGTCGTCGCCATCGATCGGGGCCGATGGACGTGTCCTGCACGCGCACGATCCTGACTATTTCTTGTTCCTCGACACTCCCGACGACATTACGATCGTCAACGCCGATGGCACGGGGCGCACGAAGTTGACGACAGGTGGCTCAGAGGACGTCGATCCTGACTGGTTCACCGGAACTCCGCCACCACCGGCTGCACCCACGGTGACGATCACCGACGGTCCGACGGGCACGATCACCCAGACCCGGCCGACCTTCTCGTTCAGTTCCAACCAGACGAGCACATTCGAGTGCCGGCTGTACGACCGCTCGACCCCGACGATTCCCAACTATCAACGATGCAGTGATCCCTGGGTGAGTGACGGAACCTTCCGTCCGGACAGCGCCTTGACGCACGGAGCATGGACCTTCTCGGTACGCGCGGTGGGGCAAGCCGGACAGCGGTCACAGGTAGCCACGCGCAACTTCAACGTCGACACCGGTGACGGTGCGGATCTGACCATGCTCGACACACTGGCCTTCGGTGATGTGCCATATCTGACCGAAGTGACCAAGAGCGTCACGGTCTCCAACACCGGTAGTCAGACCTACGACGGTTTCCTCGAAATTGAGGGTTCGGGACGGTATGACTACTCGATTACTTCGAGTACGTGCGGGTCGGTCCGAGTCACGATTCCAGGCAATACGTCCTGTTCCATCTCGATCACGTTCAAACCGCGCTTTATCAACCAGCGCTCAGCAACGCTTGTGTTCGAACCGAATCTGCCGGGTGTGCCTTATCACCGGATCGATCTGACGGGTAAGGGCACCAGTGAAGCGCCCAGCGCACCGGAGATCGTCGATTTTGAGGAGTACACGGCTAGCAAGAGGCCGAGTTTCGAGTACGAGGCGACGGACACGGACACGCTCGGCTATCAGTTCGAATGCCGCATCTACCCGATCGGGCAGATCCCGCCGAACTTCGAGTGGTGTTCGGTGCCGCAAGGGCCGTTCCACACATCGCCGGTTGACCTGGTCGATGGCGAGTACACGTTCGAGGTTCGCAGCGTCGACCAGGGCAACCCCACCCCGGAGAGTGACGTCGCTGCCGTTGACTTTACGGTCGATACCGTCGCGCCGACGGTCACCATCGACGACGCCCCGACCGTGACCGCTGATCCACGGCCAGTCTTCACGTTCTCCAGCAACGAACCAGTCACCTTCTGGTGCCGGTTCGACCCGGACGAGGGCAGCGTGTTCATGCCGTGTTCAGGACCGGACGCGATGCACCGGCCCGCCGACGGCTTGACCAACGGCGAGCACGTGTTCGAGGTGCGCGCGACGGACCGAGCGGGTAACCGCAGCGTGGCGTCCACGTCGTTCACCATCAACGCCGACGTTCCACTGCCACCCACGGACCTGGCCGGAACGCCGGTCACTGCAACGAGCGCCCAGGTCACCTTCACCCCACCGGCTGACACGGCAGGTGCGATGTCCTATGAGGTGACATGTGAGAGTTCAGACGGTGGCGCCCCTGCATCTGCGACGACAGCGTCGTCGTCGGTGACGTTGGACGGTCTGACCAACGGCAGTCTGTACACATGTGTGGCGACGGCGACCAATGCCGCGGGTACCAGCGTGCCTTCAGACCCGACGCCAGAGTTCTTGCAGGCGGTCGCGCCGACTGCGCCGAACACCGTCGCCGCTTCGTTGTGGGGTCCGGGCGAGGCGCAGGTCTCCTTCGTCCCTGGTGACGACGGCGGTGCTCCGGTTGACGTGTTCGACGTGCAGTGTGTTGCCGAGGACGGCAGGCCGACACGTTCCGGCCAGGGCGCGGGTTCGCCGATTACGGTGACGGGCCTGGACGCCGGCGCCACCTACGGCTGCATTGTGCGAGCAACCAACGCAGTGGGCGACAGCCCGTGGTCAGACCCCGCGGACGTGTTGCGGGTCCCGGGCGACCCAGATCCGACGGCGAGCATCACCGGCCCGAGCACGGTCGACGAGGGTGACACGATCAGCTTGAGCGCTGCTTCCTCGACCGGTGTCGGACCGTTGACATTCGCATGGGATACCGACGGCGACGGCGACTACGACGACGGCACGGGGCCGGCCGCGACGGTGGCTGCAGCGAGGCATGGCACCATCACTGTCGGCCTGCGGGTCACGGACGCCAACGATGAGAGTGTGACCACGTCGCACACCGTCACGATCGCGAACGTCGCGCCGCAACTGGCGCCCATCGCCGACCAAGAAGTCACCGAGGGCGATGCGCTGTCGGCGACGGGTTCGTTCACCGATCCCGGCGACAACACCTGGACGGCGACGGTCGACTTCGGCAGCGGGCGCCAGCCGCTGACGCTGACCGGACGAACCTTCACTGTCACCCACCCATCGCCGGTCGACGGGACCGTCGTGGTGCGGGTCTGCGACGACGCGGACGCGTGCGACGAGGAGACGTTCACAGTTGACGTGACCGAGGCGCCTCCTGCATTGACCGCGGTCATCGAGGGTCCGGCGACCACGGACGAGGGCACCGATGCCGTGTTCTCGGCGGCGAACTCGACCGGATCAGGACCGTTGACGTTCGCCTGGGACACCGACGGTGACGGCGAATACGACGACGGCACGGGCCCGAGCGTGACGGTGCCGGCGAGTACGCACGGCTCGATCACCATCGGTCTGCGCGTCACTGATGCAGGTGGCGACCGAACGACGACCACACACCGTTTGACGGTTCGCAATGTGGCGCCGGTTTTGGACTCGATCCCCGATCAACTGATCGCCCACGACGGCGAGTTGGCGGTCGCCGGATCCTTCGTCGATCCGGGCGCCAACACCTGGACCGCCACGATCGACGACGGCAGCGGACCGCGTCCGCTGACGTTGACCGGCAAGGGCTTCAGCATCGTTGACACCGACCCGGTCTCCGGCACCGTGACCGTGCGTGTGTGTGACGACGCGGGAGCGTGCGACGAGACGTCGTTCGAGGTTGAGGTGATGGCGGCTCCGGCACCGGTGGCCGTGATCAGCGGACCGACGACGGTGACCGAGGGAAGTTCGGCTGACTTCAGTGCACGGGACTCATCAGGAGACGGAACGCTGTCCTTCGCGTGGGATCTTGACGGAGACGGCGACTACGACGACTCCACCGCTGAGGACGTGACGATCGACTTCCCGACGGCCGGCACGCGCACGCTGGGCCTGCAGGTCACCGATTCGGTCGGTGGTACCACAGTGTTGCGCACCATCACGGTCACCGCCGTGAGCCCGACTGTGGCTGACATCGACGATCAGCAGGTCGATCGTGGCGAGGAGTTCACGGTCACCGGATGGTTCAGCGATCCCGGCGACAACACGTGGACCGCGACGGTCGACTTCGGCGACGGTCCCCAGCCATTGGAACTGGACGGTCACGAGTTCACGCTGACCCGCGCGTTCGAGCGGGCCGGTGCCCACGAAGTGCGGGTGCAGGTGTGCGACGACCACCAAGCCTGCGGCGCGACCACGTTCACCGTCAACGTCGGCGGCACAGCCAGCGGCGGTGGAGTGACGATCCCCGGACTGGGGACGCTTCCGCGGACCGGTGCGACGCTTGGTGTGACAGGGCTGGGCCTGGCGTTGCTGTTGACGGTGACCGGCTGGCTGTTGGTCAGGAGGCGCGCGAGGTCGAGCTAGTCGCCGGCGCGGCGGCGCACGATCTCGCGCTTGCCCTCGTCGACCGCCTGTTCGAAGGCGACGACGAGGGCCTGGATGGTCAGCGGCTTGAATCGCTCGACGAGCGAGCTGATGTCCTCGGCACTCCGGCCTTCGGCACGCAGGCGTGGCCACCACATAGTGCGGAACAGTTCGGTCAGGTCGTGCGCGGCTTTGCGGCCGGCCTCCTCGTAGATCTTGCGTGAGGTGAGCGCCAGGTCCAGTGGCATCTGGACCTCCAGGAACTGCACTCCGACCGCCAGATGCGCGGGTGCGACCTTGAACAGGTCCTCTTCTGGCGTCGGTTCGATGACGCCGACCGCGACCAGCAGTTCCAGATCGTCGTCGGTGAGGTCACGACCAGTCCTGGCCTCCAACTGCTTGCGGTCCACCTGTTCAAGCAGGCCGGTGCTCCACGGCGCCAACAGCGTGCGGTGCAGCGCCACCTGCTCGGGTGTGGCGTCGGCCGGGATGTTCTCCAGGTAGCCCTCGATCGCCGACAGTGTGAAGCCGTGGGCCTGCAACTCCCGGACCAGTTCGAGGCGGGCAATGTGGTCGGGGCCGTAATAGCCGTTGCGACCTTCACGGCGCGGCGGGGGGATCAGACCACGGCCTGCGTAGAACCGGACCGTGCGAACGGACATGTCGACGCGAGCCGCGAGCTCGTCTACGCTGAGGGTCTCCGCGAAACCAGTCACGCCTGACTCCTTTCGTGACGAATGCCACATCCGCTCGCTACCACTTTGACAGTAATGGTGTCACAATCGAACCACCAAACTTAGTCTGTGAGGAAAACCCATGGCTGAAGCCTTCGTCTATGACGCAATCCGCACCCCGCGCGGTCGCGGCAAGAAGACCGGATCGCTCCACGAGGTCAAGCCGATCTCGCTGGTCACCGGCTTGATCGAAGAGATCCAGAAGCGCAACCCGTCGCTGGACCCCAACCTGATCGACGACGTCGTCCTGGGGTGTGTGTCACCGGTCGGTGACCAGGGCGCCGATATCGCCAAGACGGCCGCCATCGCCGCAGGTCTGCCTGACACGGTCGCCGGTGTGCAGCTGAACCGCTTCTGCGCCTCGGGCCTCGAGGCGGTCAACCAGGCCGCCGGACGCATCCGCTCGGGCTGGGAGGACTTCATCCTCGCCGGCGGCGTCGAGTCGATGAGCCGCGTGCCGATGGGCAGCGACGGCGGAGCGTGGGCCATGGACGCCCGCACCAACCTCGACACGTCGTTCGTGCCGCAGGGCATCGGCGCTGACCTGATCGCCACGATCGAGGGCTGGTCGCGCACCGACGTCGACACCTTCGCCGCCGAGTCGCAGGCGCGCGCCGCCAAGGCGATCGCCAACGGCTACTTCAGCAAGTCCGTCATCCCCGTCAAGGACGAGAACGGCCTGACGATCCTCGACCACGACGAGTTCGTGCGTGAGGGCACCACGGTCGAGAGCCTGTCGACGCTGCCGCCGTCGTTCGCCCAGATTGGCGAGATGGGCGGCTTCGACGCCGTCGCGCTGCAGAAGTACGTCGACGTGGAGAAGATCAACCACGTGCACCACGCCGGCAACAGCTCAGGCATCGTCGACGGCGCCTCGCTGGTGCTGATCGGCTCGGAGGAAGCCGGCAAGAAGGCCGGCCTGACCCCCCGCGCCCGCATCCTGTCCACGGCAGTCTCCGGCGCCGACCCGACGATCATGCTCACCGGTCCTGCTCCGGCCAGCCGCAAGGCACTGGACAAGGCGGGCCTGAAGGTCGACGACCTCGATCTGATCGAGATCAACGAGGCGTTCGCTGCTGTCGCGATGCGCCTGATGAAGGACCTGGACGACTACCCGCACGACCAGACCAACGTCAACGGCGGCGCGATCGCCATGGGTCACCCGCTGGGTGCCACCGGCGCGATGATCCTCGGCACGCTCATCGACGAGCTCGAGCGTCGCGAGAAGAAGTACGGCCTGGCCACCCTGTGCGTCGGCGGCGGTATGGGTATCGCCACTGTCGTCGAGGTCCTCTGACCCCCTGTCTCTAGGAGAAAAGAACTTTCATGACTGACGCAGTTCGTTACGAGGTCAAGGACGGCATCGCCCACATCGTCCTCGACGACCCCAACCAGAGCGCCAACACGATGAACGAGGCGTACACCTCGAGCATGGCCAAGGCCGTCGACGCCTACGTCGCCGACGTTGCCGCCGGCACCGTCAAGGGCGCGGTCATCTCCTCGGCGAAGAAGACCTTCTTCGCCGGTGGCGACCTGAAGCTGATGATGCAGGCCACCAAGGACGACGCCCAGGCGCTGTTCGACAACTGCGAGGAGATCAAGGCGACGCTTCGCAAGCTGGAGACCGCCGGCAAGCCGGTAGCCTCGGCCATCAACGGCGCCGCACTGGGTGGCGGTCTGGAGATCGCTCTGGCCACGCACCATCGCGTGGCCGCTGAGGGCAAGTACAAGATCGGTCTGCCCGAAGCGACTCTGGGTCTGCTGCCCGGCGGCGGTGGAGTGACCCGCACGGTCCGCATGTTCGGTCTGGCCGACGCGCTGATGAAGGTCCTGCTGCAGGGCCCGCAGTTCAGCCCCGACAAGGCGCTGGGCCTCGGCCTGGTCGACGAGGTCGTCCCCGCCGACCAGCTGCTGGACAGGGCCGTGGCGTGGGTCAAGGACAACGCCGACAACGAAGAGGCCGCGACGCAGCCGTGGGACCGCAAGGGCTACAAGATCCCCGGTGGATCACCGTCGACCCCCTCGCTGGCTGCGATCTTGCCGTCGTTCCCGGCGAACCTGAAGAAGCAGCTCAAGGGTGCGGACTACAAGGCGCAGAAGAACATCATGGCTGCCGCCGTCGAGGGTGCCCAGGTCGACTTCGACACCGCGACCCGCATCGAGTCCCGCTACCTGGTCGAGCTGATCGTCGGGCAGCAGTTCAAGAACATGGCTCAGGCGTTCTTCTTCGACCTGCAGGCCATCAACGCCGGCAAGTCGCGTCCGAGCGACATCCCGCCGACGAAGGCCGAGAAGGTCGGCGTCATCGGCGCGGGCATGATGGGCGCGGGCATCGCGTACGTCACCGCTCAGGCCGGCATGCAGGTCGTGCTGAAGGACATCTCGCTGGAGGCCGCCGAGAAGGGCAAGTCGTACAGCGAGAAGCTCCTCGACAAGGCGCTCGAGCGCGGCAAGATCACGCAGGAGAAGAAGGACGAGGTGCTCGGCCGCATCCTGCCGACTGCTGACTACAGCGATCTCGAGGGCGTCGACTTCGTCATTGAGGCCGTGTTCGAGAACGTGGCGCTGAAGAACGAGGTCTTCGGCGAGCTGGAGAAGGTCGTCAAGCCCGACGCGCTGCTCGGCTCGAACACCTCGACCCTGCCCATCACGGGCCTGGCCGAGGGCGTCACGCGCCCCGAGGACTTCATCGGCATTCACTTCTTCTCCCCCGTGGACAAGATGCCGCTGGTCGAGATCATCGCCGGTGAGAAGACCTCGGACGAGGCCATCGCCCGCGTCTTCGACTACACGTTGGCCATCAAGAAGACCCCGATCGTCGTCGGCGACAGCCGCGGCTTCTTCACCAGCCGTGTCATCGGCACGTTCGTCAACGAGGGCATCGGCATGCTCGCCGAGGGCGTGTCCCCGGTCGCCATCGAGCGCGCCACCTCGGCGGCGGGCTTCCCGGCTCCGGTGCTGCAGCTGACCGACGAGCTGAACATGGAGCTGATGCTCAAGATCCGCAACGAGTCCAAGGCCGCCGCTGAGGCCGAGGGCAAGGAGTGGGACGTCCACGCCGCCGAGGCCGTCATCGACACGATGCTCGCCGAGGGTCGTTCGGGCCGTCTGAAGGGCGCCGGCTTCTACGAGTACGACGAGAACGGCAAGCGCGTCGGCCTGTGGAAGGGGCTGACCGAGAAGTTCCCGACGTCGGCCGAGCAGCCGGACTTCGAGGACCTGAAGGAGCGGCTGACGTTCATCATGAGCATCGAGTCGGTCAAGTGCCTCGACGAGGGCGTGCTGCGGTCGGTGCCGGACGCCAACATCGGCTCGATCTTCGGCATCGGCTTCCCGGCGAACCAGGGCGGCGTGCTGCAGTACATCAACGGCTACGAAGCCGCTGACGGATCGATCGGCGTGCAGGCGTTCGTCGACCGCGCCCAGCAGCTGGCCGCCAAGTACGGCGACCGCTTCACGCCGCCTGCCTCCCTCGTGGAGAAGGCGAAGAACGGCGAGAAGTTCGTCTGATCGGACGTTCCTTCGGCGGCCCCTGCACCCTCAGGTGCGGGGGCCGCTGCCGTTTCAGCCCGCGCCCAGGTACTCGAAGACGCGAACGGGCAGAGACACCTCGTCGGGTGGTCTTCGTGGGCGTGGTGGGCTGAATCGGTGGCCTTTGAGGGCGTGGTGGGCGCGGGATTTGGGGGTGAGGTTGTCGCCTCGGGTGGGTCCGTGGGGCCAGGGGGTTTCGTGGTCGAGGTCGCACTTCCAGGCGGGGACGAGGCAGCCGGGGTGGATGCAGGTGGGGTGCTGGAATTCGAGGGCTTGGCGTAGGAGCTTGGGGGCGTAGCGGCCGTGGTACTCGATGGCCAGGATGTTGTCGGTGACGGGTTGGCGGACCATGCGCCACCAGAACGGGTTGTTCTGGTGGGTGATCTGGGTGATCCAGGATGTGGGTGTGGTCCAGGAGCCGTCGGCGGCGGTGGCGAATCCGGGGCGGGCGCCGGCTAGGACGTCGGCGTCGACGACTACGGCGATGTCGGCGTGGACGGCGGCTTCACCGGTGGTGTCGGTGGTGGTCAGCCAGCTGGTGAGCAGGTCGGCTTCACGTTGGGCCAGGGTGCGGTCATCACCGGTCAGGGCGCGGGCTTGTTTGTGCAGGCGGCGTTCGATG